>Ga0208849_1000407_pt1 | contig 40806 bp, 46 predicted proteins | sample NGESurdeep072012_10_FD_184470 | JGI IMG/M metagenome (GOLD analysis project Ga0208849, IMG submission 184470) | Arctic peat soil microbial communities from Barrow, Alaska - NGEE Surface sample 53-3 deep-072012 (SPAdes) | ecosystem: Environmental > Terrestrial > Soil > Wetlands > Peat ... | reverse complement strand
ACAACGTATTTCGTGCCATCCACATCGGTACCGCTCATCGTCGTGGACACGTAGCGCGCATATATCGGGAAGCTGCCCTGCGCGGTTTCGGCGCCAGGGACGCCCGTGTTCACCGGGGTGGTGAAGACGACGCGGTGGCCGCGATGCAAGGCGAGCGTCTCGGGCAGCGACTCGGAGACCGATGCCCACGTGTACGGCTGGCGGTCGCGGCGGTCGTGGGTCTCGTCGTAGAGCACCGACGCCCACGTCGCGCTGTCGGGTTCACCGGTCACCTGCAGGCCGCGGTCGGCCTGGTAGACCTCGAGCGCTCCGCGTGTGGTCTCGTCGAGGCTGCCCATCTGGACGGGCGGCGCGCCTGCGGGGTCGGGGGCGAGCGCGCCGCGCGGGGGATGGAAGGCGTGTTCGGCCGCTTCGCGGCGTGTCTCGTCGCCGGCGGGTATCCGCACGACGTAGCGGGGGTGGAGCTTCGCGCCCAGGTAACCGAGGCGCGCGAGCGCCTGCTGCAGGCCGGCGAGCGGCGGACACGCCACGCGCACGCCGATCGTCTGCCTGCGACCGAGCTCGGCGTGGCCGGTGGAGCTGGTACGCGCCCACACCGTCAACGCGTAGCGAGAGCACGGTTGCAGCGTGGAGGCGGGGGTGAAGACCTCGGAATCGCCGACGATGCTCCACGTACCGGCGAGCTTGGGGCTGAGCGTCGGCGGCGGCGAGGTCGGTGAGACAGGCGCCGACAGCGACACGGTGAGCGGATCGGTGCCGTTGACGATCACACGCTTGGGCAGCGCCGCAAGCCGCGTCGGGGGCAGCGGCGCCGCCGCCGACGCTTCTCCGGCCAGATGCGAGTCGAGCGGAGCGCCGACGCTGCGATCACGGGCGCCGAGCACCACGACCGCAACGGCCACGGCCACGGCCAGCAACGCGACGATCGACCCCCGTCTCATGCGAGGGCAAGGTAGCCGATGCCCCCGCCGGTAGCTGCATCACAGCTGTCAGCACGTGCGCCGCTCGACCCTCCCCGGGGCGCCGCTCAGGGCTTGGCCCAGGGAGCATCCGTACGCGACAGCGCATGGGCGACGAGGGCGACCGCGAGGACGATCGCGGCGGCGACGGCGAGCGCCGCCGCGATCGAGACTTTGAGCACGAGCAGCGCGCCTGCGACGGCACCGAGCAGCATCGCTGCGACCGCGATACCCCGACGTCCGAACTTCGATCCAGGTCCGCCGATGAAACCGGCTTCGGAGGCGAGGCCCGTGAGCGTGCGCGTCAACACGGTCGTGGTCAGCTCGGGCACGGCGAGACGCTGCGCCGCGGCGTTCTGCACGCCCATCGCGAGCGCGAGCGGCACGAGCAGGGCGTAGCGGGTGCCACTGCTGAGCGGTTCGCCGACCGCCAGCGCGACGATCAGCGCGGCGAGGATCAGGGTGAACTGGGTGATGCTGGCCGCGCGCAGCAGACGGCCGCGATGCTCGGCGTGGCGTGCGCCGAGGTAGCCGCTCACGAGCGCCCCGACGAGGAACGAGCCGAGCGCGACGAGCGAGGTGATCGCCGACAGCCCCGCCGCGCCTGCGAGCGCGAACCCGAGGAACACGAGATTGCCGGTCATGTTCGCGACGAACACGTGCCCGAACTCCAGGTAGCTGGCAGCGTCGACCACGCCCGTGAGGAACGTCAGCGCGATCATCAGCGGCATCAGCGGCCCGTGGCGGTCGCCTGGCGGCGGGCGCAGCGTGCGCACCGCTTCCTCGAGAACGCTCATGCGCCGGTGCGCAGCCGGTACGAGGACACGGGGAGGAAATTAGCGCTTCGCGCCGCGTGCGCAAGCCTCACTCGAGGTAGGTGACGATCTCGGCGACCGGCGCGCGCTCGGGCACGCGCTGCTCCTGCACCGGCGCGCCCAGATACAGCAGGCCGACGGGCGTCTCGGTAGGCGACAGGCCCAGGATCTCGCGACCCCGGGGATGCGCGAGCAGCGGCACCGTCCGCCAGTAGCCGGCGAGACCGCGCGCGTGCGCGCCCAGCAGCACCAGATACGCGGCGACCGCGGTTGCGAGCAGGTCCTCGCGATCCTGGCCGGGGTCGCCGCTCTGCTCGGCGGTGACGGCGACGAGCGTCGGCGCACGCTGCAGCTTGACCGCGGACCCGGGCTGCTCGGCCTCGGCGAGCTGCATGAGCCGCTCGCGGGTGCGCTCGCCGAGGACGCGAAACCGCCAGGGATTGGTGAGGTGATGGTTGGGCGCCCAGCTGGCGAGCTCGAACAGCTGCTCGAGCACCCCCGCGTCGAGCGGCTGCGCGGCGAACGCCTTGTGCGTGCGACGAGTACGGATAGCCTTCTCGACGTCCATGCCAGGAACCCTAGAGCCAAGCTCGCTCCGGGCTGACGTGGAATGAGCATCGGCGAAATCGTGGCGATCGCCGTCGCGGGCCTGGCGGCGGGCGCGATCAACACACTGGTCGGCAGCGGCACGCTGATCACGTTCCCGGTGCTGCTGGCGTTCGGGTACGCGCCGGTGACAGCGAACGTCTCGAACACGATCGGCCTGGTACCGGGCTCGGTGTCCGGAGCGATCGGCTACCGGCGTGAGCTCGCGGGCCAGCGCGGGCGCGCGCTGCGCCTCGGTGTGATGTCGCTCGCGGGTGGCATCACCGGCGCGGTGCTGCTGCTGGTGCTGCCGGCCTCGGCGTTCAAGGCGATCGTGCCGGTGTTCATCGCGATCGCACTGGTGCTGACCGTGCTGCAGCCACGCCTGACGCGCTGGCTGAGCGACCGCAGGATCGACCTCGAGCGCCGGGGCTCTGTGCTCGTGTCACTTGCCGTGTACGTCACCGGCGTATACGGCGGCTACTTCGGCGCCGCCCAGGGGATCCTGCTGCTGGGCATCCTCGGCGTCGCGCTCACCCAGGATCTGCAGCGCACGAACGCGCTCAAGAACGTGCTCGCGGGCCTCGTCAACGGCGTCGCCGGCCTGTACTTCGTGTTCGCCGCGCACGTCGACTGGGGGCCGGCCGCGATCATCGCCGCCACCGCGATCGTGGGTGCCCAGCTCGGCGCGCGCTACGGGCGCCGCCTACCACCGGAAGCGCTGCGCGCGGTGATCGTCGTGGTGGGGGTGTTCGCGATCGTGCGGCTGCTCACGAGCTGAGCCTGGGCGCGACCGTCGCTGTGCGACGCGGCCGCCGCGAGTCTTCACGAGAGCTGTTCGACGAAGGTGTAGATCACCATCAGGCTGACGAGCACCACGAACACGCGCAGCGCCCACAGCGCGGCGATCGTGCGCGAGCTGAGCGCGGCACGCGCCACCGGCCTCGAGGTCTCGGCGACGAACTGGTCGTGCTCGAGGTGCATGATCAGCTCGTCTGGCGGATCGGTCCTCATGAGCCGACCAGGTGGACGGTCTGCAGGAACGAGTCGATGCCGTAGGCCGCTCCGCAGAGCCCGACGAAGGCGATCACGGCGATCCCGATGACGTTCGTCGAGCGCTTGTTGGCCCACGCGCCCATCAGCCCGCGATCGTTGGCGAGCATCAGCATCAGCACGAGGCTGACGGGCAGCAGCACGGTCGCGAGCACGTTGGCGTTGAGCACGATCGAGAGCAGCGGCGCACCCGGGATCAGGATCACGACGGCCGCGAGTAGCGCGACGCCGACGTTGGCCGCGTAGAAGACGGCGGCGCCGCGTGGTGAGCTGTTGAAGCTGTGGGAGACGCCGACGCATTCACCGGCGGCGTAGGCGGTGCTCGCGGAGATCGTGAGGATCGCGACGGCGCCGGCCTCGATCAGCCCGAGCGCGAACACGGCACCGGCGGCGCCGCCTGCGACGTGCTTGAGCGCCTCGGGAAAGCCGGCGCCTGCGAACCCCTGGATGCCCGATCCGCCGTGCGCCAGCAGCGCGGCGCCGGCGACGAGCGCGCCGATCCCGAAGATGGCCGCCAGCACGGCGCCGGCGGCCGTGTCATAGCGCCCGTGCTTGACGTCGCCGGGGGTCATGCCCTTGTCGGCGGACGCGCTCTGCTGGAAGAAGATCATCCAGGGCGTCACCGTCGCGCCGATCGTGGAGGCGAGCAGCAACAGCAGCGTGTTGAAGCTGCCTGACGGGAACGGCGCGAAGTCGAACGAGCTCACGAGCGCTCCAACGTGCGGTTTGACGAGGATCGCCGCCGCCAGGAACAGGCCGTTGAAGAGGGCCATGCCGAGCACGATCCGCTCCCAGCGCCAGTAGCGCCCGCCGCTGAGGGTGAACACCACGAGCGTCAGCCCGAGGGCGACGGCCACGCCGGCGCCGAGGTGGAAGTATGAGAGCCCGACGCGGATCGAGACGAACTCGGCGACGAGCGTGACGAGGTTCGTGAGCGTGAGGTCGCCCGCGCCGAACCATCCCCAGACGCGCCCGTAGCGCTGCAACACCAGCTCGCCGTAGCCGCGGTGGGTGACGGCGCCGACGCGCATGCACATCTCCTGGCAGACGTAGGCCATCGCGAACAGGATCGGTATGAACGGCACGAAGAACCCGAGGCCGTACTGCGCCCCGTCGGAGGCGTAGGCGATCATGCTCGGCCCGTCGTTCTCGCCGAGCATCGCGAGGATTCCCGGTCCGACGAGCAGCCACAGTAGATACCAGCGCTTGCGGTGCGTGCGCGCGTGGTGGACGCGCGCGCGGTCGTGCGAGCGGGCCGTGTCCTCGTCGGTCAGCAGCGGCTGAGGAAGGAGTGGGGAGGGGGCAACCGCCTCGCGCGCGCTCACCGCGTCAGCTCCTCGCGCGCGGCAGGCGCGCCCGGAGCCGACGAGCGCTCGAGCTCGACCCGCATCGCGCCGGCGAGCTGGCCGCCGATCGCATGCTCGCGCTCGCCGAACTGTACGAACAACGGGCCGCCGAACGGCTGGCGATCGCGCACCGCGAAGCGATCGCCCGGGGAGATGCCACGCTCGGCGAGATAGCGCAGCATCTCGGGGTCTGAGTCGGATACGCGCACGAAGCGGCCCTCGTCGCCGGGCTGCAGGCTCTCCATGCGGTCGGTCGCGCGCTCCTCGATCTCGAGATCGGCATTGGGTATCGGGTCGCCGTGCGGATCGACCGTCGGGTGGCCGAGCTTTGCGGCGATCAGCTCCTCGAGGTCGTCCGAGAGCACGTGCTCGAGCACCTCAGCCTCGGCGTGCACGCGGTCCCACGGCATGCCGAGCGCGTCTGCAAGATAGCTCTCGAGCAGGCGGTGATGGCGGATCACCTCGAGCGCCACCCGTCGTCCGTCGGTGGTCAGGCGCACACCGCGGTAGGGGACGTGCGTGATCACCCCGAGCTCGTCGAGGCGCTTCAGCATCGCCGAGACCGAGCCGGGTGTGATTCCCAGGCGCTCAGCAAGCGCATTGGTCGACACCGGCTGATCGCCGCGCGATTCCAGCGTGAAGATCGCCTTGCAGTAGTCCTCTACGGCTGCCGTTCGCAGCTGGCCATTGACCGCCATGAAAAAGATTATGGCATGCCAAATAAATTGTTCAAGGTGCTCTACGCGATTCATCGAGCGCCCGCACCGAGAGCTTGAACGGCGGGGCCGGGGCGTTCAAGCCGAATGCACCGGGCACAGCTCCATCACCAGGTGCGGCCCGATCATCGGCAGCTCGAACTCTGCGGAGATCACGCGAAAGCCGGCGCGTTCGTAGAAACCGCGTGCCGGCGTGCGGGCATTGCACCAGATGCGCTGCGCACCCTCGGCGATCGCGTGGCGCAGGAGCGCGTCGAGCACGCCCGTGCCCGCGCCTTTGCCGCGCGCGACCGGCGCCGTGGCCATGCCACGTATGCGCCAGTCGCCGGGCTCGCCGTCGGGGGCGATGAGCCCGACCGAGACGAGCTCCTCGCCATCGAAGGCGCCGACCGCGAACGCGTCGCTGGACTCGCTCGAAGCCATCTCCTCGACGGCTTCGTGCGGTCTCAGCACAGCCTGGCGCAGGGACCTGGTGCGCGCGAGCGACACGGCCTGCACGATGAGATCGGTCACAGCCGGAGGCTAGCCGTGTCCGGCTGGATTTCGCGTTAGCCTGGTCTCCTCGAAACGAAGGAGACTGGATGCCCAGCTGCACTCACCTCGACCATGTCAAGATCACCGAGCTACCGGAGTCGGTCGAGGGCTGCACGCAGTGCCTCGCGACCGGCGGGGAGTGGCTGCACCTGCGCATCTGCCTGGAGTGCGGCGAAGTGGGGTGTTGCGATGACTCACCCAACCGCCACGCCAGTGCTCACGCCCACAGCAGCGATCATCCGATCATCCGATCATCCGCTCGCTCGAGCCCGGCGAGGTGTGGTCGTGGTGCTACATCGACGAGCTCGTGATGCGCATCGACGGGATTCACGGCCACACCCGGATCCCGCCGTCGCCGCTCGGCGGTTGACCAGTGATTGCCAGGAGCGGTGAGCTAGGCGCCTCGGCTAGTGCGCGTCGTCTCCGCGCACCGTGCGCCAGCTCTCACGCGTGATCCGCAGGATCACGACGGTCATGCCGAGGCCGATGAGCGGGTCGAGGATGGGCAGGCCCACGGCGATTGCGGTCGCGCTGGCGATGACCGCGAGTGAGACGTAGGCATCGACGCGCGCGTGATCCCCGTCGGCGATCAGCGCGGGGCTGTGCAGCCGACGTCCGGCGCGGGTGCGGACGATGCCCGCGAGCCAGTTCCCGCCGAAGCCGATGGCGCCGGCCAGCGCGAGCACCGCCAGGTGACTGGGCGTCGACGGGTGGATCAGGCGCATGATTGCCTCATACGCGGCCACGCACGCCGACACGAAGATCGCCGCAACGACCGTCAAACCGGCGAGGTGCTCGGCCCGCTCGGAGCGCAGCGCGAACGCGATCCCGAGGGGAACCGCCGTCAGCGCATCGCCGCCGTTGTGGATCAGGTCGGCGAGCAGCGCAAGGCTACCGGTGAGCGCGAACACGAGCGCCTGCAGCGCGGCGGTGCAGACGAGGATCGCCAGCGCGAGCGCGACCGCGCGCACACCCTCGCGTGAGCGCTTGATGCTCTCGTCGACGAGGCCATGCGAGTGGCCGTGGGAGTGACGGTCGCCGTGGGCGTGGCCGTGGCCGTGCGCGTGGGAACGGTGGTGATCGCGTCCCTCGGCGTGTGAGCGAGCATCGTGTTCGTGGGGGCCGGAGTGGGGGTGGGCGTGGCGCAGCCTGCCGTGCCTGTGCACGTCTCCCTCGACGAGCTCGTAAACGGCCGATGACATCCCGTTTCAGGTTAGGCGGGTGACGCGCGATGCGCGTTGCGCGTTGTCAAACAAAGGAACCGCCCTGGCGGTGCGTTAGGAGGGATTGCACTCGAACAGGGCGAGCTCGGAGGCGATCCGTCCTTGGAGGTGAGGCGAGCGAGTGCGTGCCGGCGAGGTGATCGACGCGGACCGTACGTGCGAGCAGTGTCGCTGCACCCACACGGGCGCCGCGACGGCTCGTTGCGCCGGCTGGGCCGGCATTACGCGAAAGGCGTCGAGCAACACGTAGCGCAGCTGGCCGGAGCCGACGAGCTCCCCGAGCTGATCGATTGTCGGCGTGGGATCCGAACCGCTGAAGCCACCGATCGTGATCACTGGCTGTCGGCTGGCGAGCGCGATCGGGTCCGCGGTTTTGGCATCGGTTGCGGCGAGGATGAACCGCATGTGGTCGCGATGTGTCAACAGGTATGAGGTGATCAGCGCAAGGCTCTGCGGCTGCGTAAGCTCTTCGGCGTGCCCGGCCACAAGGGCCGGCGCGCCTGCGCGGGGGCCCGGTCCCGCAATCGGGTCATAGCCGGTGTGATCGCGCGCAGCGGTCGCGAGCGAGTACGCGGCCGGACCGGCAAGTGACGCGACGGCGGTCGCGATCAGCACGACCGCGGTGCGCGCGCGATTGGGGAACGCATGGTGAAGATGCGGCGCGAGGATCGCCGCGCCGGCCACCGCGCCGCCGCCGAGCACGATCCACCGCAGCCACGGCACGAAGCCAGCCGCATTCGTGAGGATCGCGAAGCTCACCGCCGAGGTGCCGAGGATGCTGAGCGCCAGGGCGCCCGCAGCCGTTGGCGAGCGGCGCGAGGCGCGCCAAAGTGTCACGAGCGCCGCTGAGGCGAGCGTGGCCACAGCGGGCGCGAGCAGCGAGGTGTAGTAGGCGTGTCGTGTGCCCGCCGAGAAGCTGAGCACCACGCAGCCGATGATCGCCCACGTGCCCCACAGCACGTAACTGCCGAACGCAAAGCTCGTTCGCGGTGAACGGCGCGTGCCGACCAGGCCGAGGCCGAGGCCGACCAGCGCGAGCGGCAACAGCCATGCGATCTGGCCGGCGACGTGGCCACTGGAGAGGTACAGCAGGTTGCCTTCGAGATGACGGCCGAAGGCTCCGGCGCTGCCGGTTACCCGTTCGACGCCGTTGCCGCCGAGGATCAGCTGAAACCACGAGTTGTCACTCGATTCGCCGACATAGGGTCGACCGCTCGCCGGGACAAGCATCATCGCGCCGAACCAGAGCAGGCTGACGAACACTGTCAGGCACGCGGCGAGCACCAGCTCGAGAAGCCGCCTGCGCAGCGAGCGACGCGCGGTGAGGAGATATGCGAACGCGAGCGCCGGCGCCACCAGGTACGCCTCGAGCATCTTCGTGTTGAAGGCGAGGCCCACGAAGATCGCGCACAGCAAGAGCTCGCGCATTCGGCCCGTTTGGACCGCCACGGTCAGGCTCCAGGCGGCGGCCACGAGCAGCGCCAGCAACAGCGCGTCCGGAGCGTTGTAACGCCCGACGAGCACGGCCACAGGGGTGAGCGCCATCATCAGCGCGGCGAGAATCGCGATCTCGTGACCGAGCGCGCGCCGCACCGTGTCGTGCAGCAGAACCACCGTCGCGGTCGCGTAAAGCGCGCTGGGAACCATCACGCTGAAACGGCCGAAGCCGAGCACGCGGCCGGAGAGACCCATCAGCCAGTCCGGCAAGGGCCCCTTGTCGAGGCTGACGAAGCCGCCGAGGTCGGCGGCGTTGTAGAACAGCGCGCTCCAGCTGTGACTGGCGGCGAGCGCACCTGTCGCGTAGTAGGAGTTGCCATACCCGCTGCGGGTCACCTCGACCAGCATCAGCGCGGCCGCCAGCGCTAGGACGACGGTCAGCGCCGGGCGTGACCAGGCAGGCGCATCCTCGCGTGTCGGAGGCACGCGGTGGCCGCTGTCCGCGGACTGTGCGAGCAGGGGGGCGATCGGGTCGGCGACCGGCACATGGCTGAGCGTAACCAGCTCGCCGGGAAGAAATCCATGACTTCGGGAGTCCAAAGGACAACTCGCAATCGATCAGGGGAGAGACCCAGTGCCAAGACGCTCAACGTTCGGACCGCCACTGCTCGCTGTCGGCGTAGCACTCGCTGTCGCTGGGTGCGGCTCCAGCGCCAGCACCACGTCGAGCTCGGCAACGGCGAGTGCGCCGGCTGCGAGCGCCGCCGCGGCGACGGCCGCGAACAGCTCGTTCCTCACACCGCTCAAGACCACCTCCACCGTCGCGTCGACGGTTCCTGGCAACGGCGACGTGAACCCCTACGGGATCGTGCTCGTGCCCGCGAGCACCGGCAAGCTGACGGCGGGCGACCTGCTGATCAGCAACTTCAACGACAAGGCCAACAACCAGGGGACCGGCACGACGATCATGCAGATCAGCCCCGCCGGCCGTCAATCGCTGTTCGCGACGATCACCGCGAGCTCGCTGCCCGGCAGTTGCCCGGGGGGCGTCGGACTCACAACAGCGCTGAGCGTGCTCCCTGGCGGCTACGTGGTCGTCGGAAGCCTGCCAACCACCGACGGCAAGTCAGCCACCGCGCAATTGGGGTGCCTGATCGTCCTCGACGCAGGCGGCAAGCCGGTGAGCACGATCTCCGGTCCGCAGATCGCGGGCCCATGGGACATGACCTCGACGAGCCGGGGAAACGAAACGACGTTGTTCGTGAGCAACGCGTTGAACGGTGGGGCCGCGAAGGGCACCTACACGGTCAAGAACTCGACTGTGTTGCGCATCCGCCTGCGCTCCGGAGCCGGCGAACCGCCAAAGGTCCTGAGCCAGCAGGTGATCGCCAACAAGATCCCGTGGCGCGATGACCCGGCGGCGCTCGTTATCGGGCCCACCGGTGTCGCACTTGCGAGCGACGGAACGCTGTATCTTGCGGACACGCTGGACAACCGCATCGCCGCCATTCCTAACGCCGCTACGCGCACGAGCGCGGTGCCGGACGGCGGCACCACGGTTTCCGAAGGTGCCCTGCTCAAGCAACCACTCGGGCTGACCATCGCCCCGAACGGCAACATCCTCACGACCAACGCCGGCGACGGCAACATCGTCGAAACGACTCCCGCCGGCAAGCAGGTGATCGCTCAGACAGCGGACACGAAGACCGGAGCCGGGTCGCTGTTCGGTCTGGTCATCGCACCCGAAGCGAAGGGGATCTACTACGTCGACGATGGTGAAAACACGTTGCGCCTGTTGCACTGACCGCTACACACCACAACGCACCACGGAGGGCTCTCATGCTCACTAAATCATCCAACCGACTCGCCAGCACACGACCGCGCCGCTGGGCGGCGTTGGGCGTCGTCTTGGTCGCACTGGGAGTAGCCGGCTGCGGCAGCTCGGGCTCCTCGACCTCGTCGTCATCGTCGACGCCAGCCGCACCGGCGGAAACGAAAGCACCTGCACAAGAAACCAAAGCGCCGGCGGAAACGAAAACCGAATCGTCGAGCTCCGGGATCCCACAGGGTCCGAACGCCGGGGACGGAGACAGCGACAACAACGGCGGACCGAGCGACGGGGATGGAAACCTCTAGGACGAGCGGGCCACACTTGGTGAGCTCTGCGACACTGGCTCTGGATGGATGAGTGGGATCTCAAACGCCTTGCCTGGCGACCGCATCACCCGCAGATCATCTGCTCGACTGAGCAGGGACGCGCCATCGTGCTCGACCTTCCGGCCGGCGAGATGCTCCAGGACCACCAGGTCCACGAGGGAGCCTGGATCACAGTTATCGACGGCGCGGCAACAATCACCAGCCAGGCCGGTCAGACGATCGACGCCCAGCCCGGGATGCTGGTGCAGTTCGCGCCACAAGAGCGCCACGAAGTCAAAGCCCTCGCAAACTCACGTCTTCTACTACTCCTCACGCCCTGGCCCGGCCCCGGCCATCCGGGAGCGATGACGCTCGAGCAGAAGACCGACGTGCGAGAGCGCGCCGCCGAGCGGGCCAGCTGAGCGATTGTCCGACGCCGCTCGTCAGCCACTCGCAGTGATCGTGCGCTGAGCGTTGAGCGATTGCCGGCGCCCCAGCCCGGCAATCGCTCAAGCTCGCCTCGGCTCAGCCCGCCTTCGACGGCGGGATGTTCTGGTTCAGACGGAACAGGTTGGTCGGGTCGTAGCGGTCCTTGAGCGCGCGAAGCCGGGCGAACTTCTCGGCACCGTAGGCCGCCTGCACCCGATCCTCGCCCTCGGCGGAGAGGAAGTTGATGTAGGCGCCGCCGGTCAGCGACGGCTCGATCTCGGCATAGAGCTGCTGCGCCCAGTCCATGTGGGTCTCCAAACCCCCGCCCGGCTCGTGGGTGGAGGCGATCGCGTTGAGCACGAAGGGCGCCTGGCGCTCGCCGTGGGCGGTTTCGTCCTCACCGACACGGGCGATCGCGCCACCGAACTGCTGGATGTGGATCTCCGAGGACGGCGAGGTCGCGTTCTGATGGAAGCGGGCCATCGTCTCGATCGCGTGGTCGTCGAGCTCGCGGAAGTAGCCTGCCTTCATGTAGGCCTGGGTGCCCTTCGGCCAGATCGCGTCGAACAGGATCTGCGTCTGCATGTAGGGCATCGGGCCGACCAGGTCGGCGACCGGGTCGCCCAGGTCGCGGATCGGCTGCAGCGCCTTCATCCCCGCGTCGGGGTCGCCGGAATAGCAGCCAGCCAGGGCGATGAGCTTCTTGCCGTGCCAGTCCTCGGGCAGGAACGGGGCGGGTGGCGCCGTCAGCAGGTTGACCAGGGTGCTCAGCTCATCCGGCACCTCGCGCGCGAACTCCCGGTAGAAGCGCATGACCTCAACGGCGCGGTCGCCCGGATAGAAGACCGGGCCGGCGGCCACGGTCGGGCCGACCGGGTGCAGATCGAACTCGAAGGAGGTGACGACGCCGAAGTTGCCTCCTCCGCCGCGCAGGCCCCAGAAGAGGTCGGGGTTCTCCGTCGCGCTCGCGGTCAGGATCTGGCCGTCGGCGGTGACCACCTCGGCCGAGCGCAGGTTGTCGCAGGCCAGGCCGTACTTGCGCATCAGCCAGCCGATCCCGCCGCCCAGCGTGAAGCCGGCGACGCCGGTGGTCGAGATCAGGCCCCCGGTGGTGGCGAGGCCGTGCTCCTGGGTGGCGGCGTCGAACTCCCCCCAGGTGACGCCGCCCTCGGCGGTGGCGGCGCGCCCGCTCACATCCACCGCGATGGCCTTCATCGGCGAGAGGTCGATGACGATGCCGTCGTCGCAGGTCGAGAAGCCGGGAATGCTGTGGCTGCCGCCGCGTACGGCGACGTCGAGCCCCTCGCTGCGCGCGAAGCCGACCGCGTGGCGCACGTCGGAGGAATCGACGCAGCGGGCGATCGCCGCCGGGCGCGCGTCGTGGGCGCCGTTCCAGATCGACCGAGCCTCGTCGTAGGCGCCATCTCCGGGCCGGATCAGTTCTCCGTGCAGCCCGTCCTCGAACTCCTTCAGCGTTGCCGCTCCAAGCACCCCTTGCGTAGCCATGCCCGCCCCCTTGTCAGCTCGGTTGTTTGACGTCGCGTTTCGACGACGCTCAGTGAGGCTACGACCCGGCTCTTAGCGCCCACTTTGCAGCGTCTTGGCGTCCAGCTCCTGGCAGTAGGCGATGCCAGCGCCGGCGCCGAGCAGCTCGAAGTGCCGGCTCGCCCGGTCCAGCCAGAGGCGCCCCGTCGCCGCCTCGCCGTCCTCCGCGCAGATCGCCGCCAGCACCGCCAGCGCCCACCCCCCCTGGTGGGTCGTCTCGATCCCTGTGAAGACCGACGCGGCGGCCTCGAGGTGAGCCCGGGCATCGGCGCGGTCGCCGGCGCAGAGCGCCACGTTCGTCAGGCTCAGCTCGGCGGCGCCGATGCCGATCAGGTCGTCGTTTTCGGCGAACCAGGTTCGGCTCTGCGCGGCCGAGATGCGGGCGCCGTCCGTGTCGCCGGAGCGGGCCAGGAGCATCGCCAGGCAGCCGAGGGTGAGCCCAGCGCCGCGGCGGTCGCCGATCTCCTGCCGCAGGGCGAGGCTGCGCTCGAGCAGCGACCGGCCTCGTTCGAAGTCGCCGCTGGAGCGGGCCAGGTTGCCGAAGGCGTTGAGCGCGAAGGCCTCGCCCTGCTGGTCGCCGAGCTGCTCGAAGCGGGCGAGGCTCTCCTCGATCAGCTCTTCCGCCCGGGCGAAATCTGCCTCGGCTCGATGCACCGCGGCGAGGTTGACGAGGATATAAGCGGCGGCCGCAGCGCCACCGACGCGGCGGCCGACGAGACCCGTGTCCTCCTGCAGGCAGAGCGGATAGCCGGTCTCGGGCTCGACCGAGATCACCCCGTAACTGAGCGGCCAAAGTGCCGGCCGCGGCTCGGCGGTGAGAGCGCCGCCGTGCTCCAGCGCGGCTTCCAGCTGCTCCCGTGCGGGGCCGTATTCGCGCCGGAACCAGGCGGCGATGCCGCGCGTGTGCGCCGCCCACATCGGCGGCCGGGCGGCTGGCAGGTCCTCAGCGATGAGCGCCTCGTATTCGCGCACGAGCAGCTCGACGTCTTGCGCGGGGCTGACGATCGCCCGGTAGGCCGCCGAGACCTCGACCGCATCGAACATCCCGGCCCGGTCCTCGAGCTCGCGGAAGATCGCCACGCTCTCGGCCGCGAACTCGTGGATCCGCCCGTCAACGCCGCGGCGCAGCCCGATCACGCAGGCGGCGAGCAGGGCGCGGGCGCGCACCGCCGTCGACTCGGGCGCCGCGGCCAGGGCGGCGGTTAGCCAGCGGTACCCCTCGGCGAGGTAGCCGCGCATCAGCCAGAAGCGCCAGAGGGCGACGGCAAGACGCAGCGCCGCCTGGGGATCGGCGACCAGCGCCGAGGCCACGGCGGCGCGGAGGTTGTCGCGCTCCAGATCCAGCCGCAGGAGGCGGTCCCTCGCCGGGAGGTCGCCGGCGGGCGTCGGGTCGCTCTCGGTCAGCGCGACGTACCAATCGCGATGGTGGCGCTCGAAAGCGGAGCGCTCTCCCGCCTCCTCGAGACGCTCCGCGGCGTACCGCCGCACGGTCTCCAGCAAGCGGTAGCGGCGATCGCCGGGGCCCTCCTCGACGTGGACGAGCGACTTGTCGATCAGGCGGCCGAGGAGAGCGACCGCCTCCTGGCGCTGCAGCGGATCCTCCGCGCAGATGTCCTCGGCCGCGTCCAGGCCGAAGCTCCCGGCAAACACCGCGAGGCGGCGCAGGAGGATCTGCTCATCGGCCTCGAGCAGCTCGAAGCTCCAGGCGAGCGTCGCCCGCAGGGTCTGCTGCCGGGTCATCGCTGTGCGGGGTCCGGCCGAGAGCAGGTCGAGCGAGTCGTCGAGGCGCTCGACGATCTGAGCTGGGGTGAGGACGCTCACCCGCGCCGCCGCCAGCTCGATCGCCAGCGGCATCCCGTCGAGGCGGTGGCAGAGGGAGGCGACGGCGTCCGCGTTGTCGCCGTCGAGTTGGAATCCGGGCGCTGCCTGCGCGGCTCGGGTGGCGAACAGCCGCACCGACTCTGCCTCCAGCGACTCCTCCGCCGGCGCTCCGGGGACCAGTCTGGGAAGGGAGAGCGAGGGGACGCGCCAGGTCACCTCGCCGGGAATGCGGAGGGGCTCGCGGCTGGTCGCCAGCACGGTCAGGTTCGGACAGTGGTTGAGCAGAGCCGCGGCGAGGCGCGCCACCGCCCCGACGAGGTGCTCGCAGTTGTCGAGCAGGAGCAGCTGCTGGCGATCGCCGATGTTCCCGGCGAGGGCGATCTCCGGCGCCCGGTCGGAGGCGAGCCGCGTGTCCAGCGCCTGAGCGATCGCCGGCCCGACCAGCTCGGGCTCTCCGAGCGCCGCCAGCTCGACCGGCCAGACCCCGTCGGCAAAGTCCTCTCCCCGCTGCCCGGCGAGCTGCAGCGCCAGCCGGGTCTTGCCGCAGCCGCCGGCTCCGGTCAGGGTGAGGAGCCTAGCGTCGCGCAGCAGCGTCGCGGCCTCGGACAGCTCGCGCTCGCGGCCGACGAAGCTCGTCAGCTGTGACGGCAGCTCGGGCCGGCTGGCAGCCGCCCGGTGCGGCTCGGAATCCTGCTCCAGCTCGGCCAGCTCGGCCTCCAGGGCGAGACGGAGCTGGTCGAGGGAATCGCGGCGCTCCCGGCTCCAGTCCTCGTAGCGGTCCGCCGGCAGCAGCTCAGCGTCGAAGCCCTCGAGGGCCGAGCGATAGGCGCCAGGCTCGCCCTGCTCGCGCGCCGCGGCGGCGAGCTCTTCGAAGGCGACCGTGTCGATCCGAACCGGGTCCTCGGGGCTGAGCAAGATCAGTTCTTCCCGCAGCTCCAGGTAGCGGCTGCCGTCCAGCCCGATCGAGTCGAGCGCGCGCCGAGCCGCGAATATCGCCTGATGGAGGTTGTTGCGGGCGGAGTCCGGGTCCCGCTCCGCCCACAGCAGCTCGCCGGCCTGGTCGACGTGGAGGCGGCGCTCGGGCGCGAGGGCGAGCAGCTTGATCAGCGTCTTCGCCTTGCGCAGCCGCCAGGCATCGTCGGCGATGACGCTGTCGCCGGCGCTGATGGAGAACACGCCGAGGAGACCGATGCACAACACCTCATCGCCCATCGATGTGCCTTTCGTACCGGGACTCGAGGCAGCGCTCATGCTCGTCGAGCTCGGCGCCGCCGGCGTCCTGCTCACGCGGATGCGCCGGCTCCCGATGTGATGTGCTCGATCACCGGCATGAACTGCTCGGTCGGTGAGAAGTCGACGTACTCAGAATCTTCGAGCGCCTCAGGAGCATGGCCGGGAGCCCAATAGAACGCTTCGCCAGCAGCGAAGTCGTGATGCCCGTCCAGTGTGTGCATCCGCACGCGGCCCTTGATCATGTACCCCCAGTGCGGACAAGGGCACAGGTCGTTCGGTAGGCCCTTGGTGGCGGGGCGCAGGTCGGCGCCGGCGGGCAGCCGCACGAACCCGACGGAGAGACCGTCCTCGTCGCGCAGGCGAACCTCGACGCCGTTGTCGTCGATGACGACCGGGACGTCCTCACGTGAAATGGATCTCATGTTGTGTCCTCTCCTGTTAGTTGAGCAGCGTGGCGATGTGACGGCCGGGCGCGCTCATCGGTGCGGTTTTCGACCGTTGCTTTCGCGCCTTCTTCAGTCTCACATAGATGAGACAAAGCGGATGAGTGAGATTTCGGTCTCATATGGATGACACGCCGTACGGCGTCTCACGCACGCTGGCTGGTTAGGCGCGGGGCTGGCGCCGTGCCGCTACCACGCAGGCGACTGTGCAAGAGCGGATCGGCCGTCCGAGCCGCTGGTGGAAGGCTTGGTTCTCGGCGATGAGAGCGTCGCGCTGTCGGGGTGACAGCCTTGCCCAGAAGGACATGGTGCCCAGCAGAGCGTTGAGCTCGTCAGCGGTGTGCTCCAGCTGCATCGGCACTGCGACGACCTGCGCGTCATCAAACAGGTCTGCCGCATAGCCGCGCGCGATCTCATAGCCCCCCAGCCACGCCCACACCTCCGAGACGTTCTCGCGCCGGGCCGCAACGCCGGCGAGGGTGCCGGCTAGGTCGCGGTAGGTAAGCCAATCGGCGGCAAGTTCGGGCTCGACCGTCGTCATGGCGGCACGCAGCGCCTGCTGATCGTCGGCGCTGCGGGGATCGTCGAGCCCGAAGTACGAAACCAGAGCCAGGCTCCCGCCGTCCACCAGCGCGTCGGCCGCCTTGCGCCAGCTCACATCCGGATCGATCCAATGGATCGCCGACGCCGAGAACACAGCCGAGTACTCGGCACGCGGCAGCGAGGCGTCCTCCAGGCGCGCGTTGACGAACTGCACATCGCCGACGCCTTTCAACCGATCGCGAGCCCGGACGATCAGCTGTTGGCCCGGCTCCACGGCTGTCACCCGCAGCCCGCGGGCCAGCAGGCTGCGCGTGAGCTGTCCCGTGCCGCAGCCGATCTCTAGCACCGCGGCGCCGGGGCCGATGCCTTCGCACGCCCGGTCGACGAGCACGTCCGGGTAGGTCGGGCGATGACGGTCATAGTCCTCGGCGATCTCATCGAAGACGCGCCCGTAGCTGCGGGGGGCGGGTTGCGGCGGCATGGCTTCACCGTAGATGGCGGCAGGGACGGCCGGACGGCGACCAGGGGAGACGGGGGAGCTTGCTCGAAAGCGGTCTGATGGGATCCCGTACCGGGGTCCGCCCAACGCTGGCGAGGCGGCCGGCGGCGGGCGGACCGGTCAGCCGATCTGCTCCGCCAGCTCGACGATGATCCCCTCAGGGCCGCGGACATAGCAGAGTCTGTAGATGTCCTCGTAACGCCCCAGCTCGCCGACGAGCTCTGCGCCGCGGGCTCGGAGGCGAGCGACGACGGCGTCGATGTCGTCGACAGCGAACGCGACGTGGCGGATGCCCGAAGCGTTCGCCGGCGCGCACTGGTAGCTGCCGTCACTCGACGGCGTGTGAAACTTCGCCAGCTCGAGTCGTCCGTGCCCGTCTGGAGTCTGCAGCATTGCGATCTGCGCCCGGACGCCCTCGAGCGCGACGATGCGGTCCACCCAATCACCCTCGACCGGCGCCTCGCCCTGCAGCTCGAGTCCGAGCTCGACGAAGAACGCCACCGCGCCGGCGAGGTCCTCGACGACTATGCCCACGTGGTCCATCCGCTGGATTGTCATGTGCTCGATGGTAGGCACGCGACTGAGCCCGTCGGTGTGCGACGTCCCACCGATCTGAGACGGCTGAGTCTCACCCATATGAGACTGTGGCGTCTCATCCATATGAGACCGACGCGATGACCTCCACGGCGCGGGTCCGCGAGACGACGTGCGAGGACACTCGCTGCGCTTCCGCTCGGCGACGGCCGTTTTACGTGAGCGATTCGAGTGTGAGGCCGGGTACGGCCTTGAAGATTGTGTCGTTGGAGACGAGCGGGATCCAGAGACGGATCGCGGTCGCGGCGATCCAGCGGTCGGCGTTGTGCTCGCGCTGCGCGAGAGCGTGACCGATCGCGGCGCAGTTGGCCCGCAGCTGGGCACAGATCGCTACGAGCTCGGGGCCGGTGTGGACGACCTCCGCGCGCCGGATCTTGCTGTCGAGCTTCAGCATCCGCGCCTCCCCCCAGCCGCGCCGGATCGCCCCGTAGCGCAGCTCCGCGGCCGTCTGGAAGGAGATGAACGCCGGCCGGCCAGTGATGATCGGCACGTAGCGTTCAGCCAACCGTGACGTCGGGACCAGGTCAGCGCTGAAGACATCAGTATCGATCACGATCGCGCCGCGCGATCCGGGCGCGGTCACGACTGGACGGCTGCGAGGAAGGCCTCGCCCTCCTCTTCGCTGAGATCCTCGATCACCATCTCATCGTGGTCAGGCAACGGACGCACCCGGCGCAACAGCTCCTCGACTGGAAGCTCCAAGTGCTCCGGTTCGCTCTGGCTCGCAGGATGTGTCGACACGATCCCTGAAGTGTAGGGGGGAGGTCCGCGGTTCAGAGATCATGCCCGAGGCGGCCGGGCTGGCGGCCGGCGAGTGAGGACGCCTGCTCGGCTGGATCGTCCCGGTCAGGGCTTGTTGGAGCCAAGGCCAGCAGGAGATGAGACTTACAGGTCCCCGCCGAGTGCCTCCAGTAGGGCGAGGGCGAGCGGCCGGGTCTCCCCGGCGAGCAGATCGAATGCCATCAAATGGACACGCGTCCCTTCAAGCGCGTCCTCGCACGCGGCTCGGACGGCCGCGCGCACCTGACCGTGCAGGCGACCTGCTGCTGAGAGCAGGCGAGCGTAGGTCGCCAGCCGGGTTGGATGCCCGCCGTCAGTCACCTCGTCGGCCAGGCGGCGCGCGAACTCGTCGTCGCGCGCCGCCCGGCGGATCAAGACCGATGGCAGCGGCGGGTTCAGCGGCGCCTGCTGTGAGGTGTACGCCAGCCAGTCGGAGAGCGCCTGGGCCGCGTTGGCCGCGGAGGCGAGGGCCAGCTGCAGACGGACGTCGATGTCGATCGGAAGGCGCCGGGGCACCTCGCGGAGGCGCTCGAGCGCCCCGGGCAGCTGCGTGCTGCGCGGCCAGCCGGTGGCCAGGGCAAGGCAAACCCCGTCGCTCAGCCAGCCTGCAATCCGCTCCAGGAGTGCGGCCGGTGGCTCGTACGGGAGCCGAAGTGCTCGGCGAGGAGGTCCGCTGAGATCAGGAGCGCGTCGCGGGCGAAGCTGCGATCGACGATCGCTCCATCGACCGCTGCCAGCAGCGCCTGCAGCAGCTCGTCGCTGGCCGGGCGCGCGGCAGCAAGGAAGCGCAGCAGGTTCGGCCGCCCGCCGGTGCCGCGCTCGCCGACGAAAGCCAAGCACGCCTCGCGAGCAGCCGGGTGCGTCGCCGCGAACGGTGCGATCGCATCCCGGCTGCCGTGGACGTCCTCCATCTCGGTGAGGCGGTTGATCATGTGCTCTCCAAGGGCGCCAGCCATCTGATCCCAGCGCGAAGCAACGCGGGAAGCCAGCCACCAGTTTCGGCTCAAGCGAGCCGGCCACCCCGACGTCCAGCAATCGCGTCTGGTCAAACCGCGATATCTCTGTGGGCGAACCGGTCAAGGCGGTGCAGTTCGATCAGCGCCACCAGCCCCGCACATGCGGCGTCTCACCGATGTGAGACAGCCGATCTCACTCATGTGAGACCGTCGGCGTCTCATCCATCTGAGATTGTCGCGGACATCGCGAGCTAACTCGGCAGGGATGGTCTACACCGGCGCGCGGCTTCGGCGGCGGCTCGAGTCGGCATGGCTCGCCGTGGGCGTGGAGCATCGCGTTCTCCGAGCGCGTTTGGCAGGATGGTCACGCCACCGCCGCACTCGCCGACGCGGAGCATTGGCTACTACTAGGTGGATACGACGTTTGCGCCGATGTCGGACAGCGCCGAGCTGAGCTCCTTGCGGGAGCTGATCCCGAGCTTGCCGAACACCTTGCTCAGGTGCCACTCCGCTGTGCGTGGACTGAGGAAGAGCTGGGCGCCGATCTCGGGGTTTGTCTGTCCGTCGGCGGCTAGGCGCGCGACCTGCGCCTCCTGCGGGGTCAGCTCGTCGAGCGTCTCAACGGTGCGCTTGCGCACCGTCTCGCCCGTTGCCTGAAGCTCGCGACGGGCGCGTTCGGCGAACGCCTCTGCGCCCATGTCCGCGAGCATCGCGTGAGCGATTCGCAGCTGCGCGCGAGCGTCGACGCGGCGGTGCTCCCGGCGCAGCCACTCGCCGTAGAGCAGGTGCGCGCGGGCCAGCGAATGGGATCCTGGGGTGTGGATGCGGGAGAGTCGTTCGATGGCTTCTTTGTAGAGCCGTTCAACGGCGGCTCGGTCGGCCAGCATCGCCGCGGCGCGCGCGTGGGTCCCGAGCGCCCAGTCGGTGCCGGCGGCGTGCGCAATCTCGGCGAGTTGGACGAGCGGACCGGTCGCGCGCTCGGCCTGGCCGCTGTACACGGCGGCTTCGATCAGCTCCGCCAGCAGCCAGATCGGCTGCCCGAGCCCGGGCGGGTCCGCGGCGGCCCGCTCGGCCGCGGCGAGGGCGTCGTCGTAGCGGCCAAGCGCGTTGTAGCGCTGCGCGCTGCCCCAGTCGTTGGCGGCGACCCAGAGCCCCTCGCCGCGTCGCAGTACGTCCTGCTGGTGCGCCTCCATGAGCGCGACCGCCTCGGGGTCGCGGCCGCGCCAGTTAGCCAGCGTGATCGCGCTGCGCTGGGCGAGGTGACTGCCGGTGGCCTCGATGACGGCGTCCGCCTCGGCGGCCAGCGATGTGGCCACCCCGATCCTTCCGCCAAACAGCTCAACGACGACGCGCTCGGTGAGCGCGACGGGCAGCACGGAGAACGCGCCAGTGCGCCGTGCGAGCTCGACATGCCGGCCCGTCAGCTCGTCCCACGCCTCATCATCAGCCAGCGCCCGGGCGATGCGGCCAGCCGGCCACAGCCAGCGCAGCTCGTCCTCCTCGGAGAGCGACTCGTCACGGAACGCGCGGAGCGCGACCTTCAACGTCGGCGCTGCCACCACGTAGCCCTCGCGGGTTAGGAGGGCGAGCCCGTCGAGCAGCAGATCGCAGGCGCGCGTAGAGGGCTCCCAGTCTGCGGCCAGAACGGCCGCAGCGACCTCGCGGGCATCGCCTCCGTGCACCAGACGGTCTGCGGAAAGGGCCGCCGCGAACGCTTCGAGGTAGGTCTCCCGCGCGAGTGTCGGGTCCAGCGGCTCGAGCCGTCTGGCCGCCTCGAGCAGCAGGGGCGGAGCATCGCGACCCCGCGTCATCGCAAAGGTGATCTGCGCGTGCGACAGGCGGGCACGGGCCAGCTCGAGCTCGTCCAGCGGCCCCGCCTGCGCAACCGCCAACAGCCGCAGCGCCGCCTCGCTCGCGCCGGCCTGGTGCTTGGCTTTGGCGGCGAGCAGCGCACGCTGTGCCCGGCGTTTCGGATCGGGCGTGAGCTCGACTGCCCGCTCGTGAAACGCCGCCCCCGCGGCCAGGCCACCACGTGCCTGTGCTCGGCCCGCCGAGCGTTCCAACTCGGCGGCGACCTCCTCGTCGAGCCCGGCTGTCGCGTGCGCGAGGTGCCAGGCGCGGCGATCAGGATCGACATCAGCATCGGTGGCGTCGGCGAGCGCGCGATGGACGCGCTGGCGCTCCTCCGGCGCCGCCGCAGCCTTGACAGCCGAACGGACAAGCGGATGACTGAATCGCACCTGCGCGCCGAAGTCGACCAGTCCAGCCTCCGTCGCCGGCGCGGCCGCGTCCAGTCCGATCCCGAGCGCCGCGGCAGCCCGCCACACCAGCACCGGATCTCCTACCGGCTCGGCCGCCGCGACAAGAAGCAGCAGTCGCGTCGACCGGGGCAACGGGGCCAACCGCTCTGTGAAGCGCTGCTCGATCCACCCCGACAACGCCAGGCTGTCGGACAGCCCGAACCCGCCCGCGAGCTCAGCGAGGGTTTGGCGCATTCGGGGCAGCTCGAGCAGCGCCAGCGGGTTGCCGCGCGTCTCGGCCACGATCCGATCACGCACCCGCTCGTCGAGTGGGCCAGCCAGGACTGTCCCGAGTAGCTCGAGCGCATCGCGGTCGTCCAGCCCGCCCACGACGAGCTCCGGCAACCCCTCAAAATGCCGTTCGTCGCTCGGTTCGCGCACGGCAAAGACCAGCCCGACCGACTCGGCCTCCAAGCGGCGCGCGACAAAGGCCAGCGCCTGCGCCGAGGCCGCGTCGAGCCACTGCGCGTCGTCCACGATGCAGAGGAGCGGTCGCTCTTCCGCGACGTCTGACAGCAGACTCAAGACCGCGAGGCCGACGATGAACCGGTCCGGAGCGTCGCCGTCGCGCAACCCGAACGCAGTGCCAAGTGCATCGCGTTGCGGACCGGGAAGGCGCTCCAGGCGATCCAGGAACGGTCCACATAGCTGCTGCAACCCCGCGTACGCAAGCTCCATCTCGGACTCGACCCCGGCCGCTTGGGCAATGCCACACCCCGACGCATGCTGCACCAGATACTCCAACAACGCGCTCTTGCCGACCCCGGCCTCCCCGCGCAGCACCAGCACCCGGCTCGAACCAGTGCGCACACTCGCCACCAACTCATCCAACACCGCGCACTCGCCACGCCGCCCAAGCAGCCTCCGCGCTGAAACAGCAGTCGACATTGCCACCCCGTGCAGCGTAGGGACAAGCTCGCGCCCGGGCCCCGTGACCCGCCACCCCCGGGGGTTTGACCGGGGTCTCCACCGGGCGCGACGGGCGCGCGCAGAGATCAGGCTTCATGGCGTCACCAACCAGAAGACCAATCTGAGGTCTTCCTGAACACCGTCAGGAGACAGATATGAGCGCCACCGATATGAAGCTTGAGGTCCAGGTCATCGCCGTGTCCGACGTCGACCGATCCAAGGAGTTCTACGAAAAGTTGGGTTGGAGGATCGATGACGACGTCGCCCCGATGAAGGGCCTTCGCATCGTTCAGTTCACACCCCCGGGCTCGGGGACCTCGGTCGCCTTCGGCGAGGGACTCATCACGGCCGCACCTGGCGCAGCCGAGGCTACGCTCGTCGTCACCGACATCGAGGCGGCACGGGAGGTGCTGGTCGGCCGTGGCATCGAGGTGAGCGACATCTGGCACGGCCCGCCGTTCCCAGTCGAGGCACGCCAGCCCGGTCCCGACCCCGAGCGCGCCAGCTACGGGTCGTTCTTCTCCTTCACCGATCCCGATGGCAATACATGGATAACCCAGGAGGTGACGACTCGGCTCCCCGGCCGGATGAACGGCGCCGACACGGGCTACGTATCCCCCGCCGACCTGGAGGCGGCGCTTCGGCGTGCCCAAGCGGCCCACCACGAGCACGAGAAGAGCAACGGGGGGCCGCACCTGTTGCACCGGTCCCACCAGGACGAGGACTGGCCCGCCTGGTACGCCTCCTACATGGTGGCCGAGCAGGCCGGGACGGACCTGCCTGCATGACGGATTCGCAGCTCTGCCCTGGCCGCCGTGGTGCGGCGGCCAGGGCGACGGGCCAGGGGGAATGCAACACTCAACGACAAGGAGCATGACATGCCGCGCATCACTGTTGGAACTGAGAACGACGCCCCGATCGAGCTTCACTACGAGGACCACGGCAGCGGCCAGCCGGTCGTGTTGATCCACGGCTACCCGCTCAACGGCAACTCGTGGGAGCGCCAGGAGCGCGAGTTGCTCGCCGCCGGCTACCGCTGTGTCAGCTACGACCGCCGCGGGTTCGGCCGCTCGAGCCAGCCGACCGTCGGCTACGACTACGACACCTTCGCAGCCGACCTCAGCGCACTGCTCGAGCACCTCGACCTGCGCGACGTCGTGCTGTGCGGCTTCTCGATGGGCACCGGCGAGGTCACGCGCTACCTCGGCACGTACGGCTCCGCGCGGGTGAGCAAGGCCGTGCTCTTGGGTGTGATTCCGCCGTTCCTGCTCAAGACCGAGGACAACCCCGAGGGCGTGGACGGTCAGGTGTTCGAGGACATCAAGGCGGGGATCGTCAAGGACCGCTACGCCTTCTTCAAGAACTTCCTCGACAACTTCAACAACGTCGACGTCCTCGGCCCCGACCGCATCAGCGACCAAGCCTGGCAAGCCATGTTCAACGTCGCGGTGGGCTCATCGCCCTATGCGTCCTACGCCTGCGTGGACACGTGGCTGACCGACTTCCGTGAGGATGTGGGGAAGATCGACGTCCCGACGCTGGTGCTACACGGTACCGAGGACCGCATCCTGCCGTTCGAGGCTACCGCCGGACGGCTCAGCGAACTGGTCGCGGACGTGACGGTCGCCCCGGTCGAGGGTGGCCCCCACAACATCGGCTGGACACACCCCGAGGACGTCAACCGAGCGCTTCTCGGCTTCCTCGCCGGCACCCCGGCCGCCCTGGGATCCGCTGCCTGACAGACGAAAGAGCTGACCGTGCCCCCCTTCGCCAACAGCCACCCGCTCGACTGCCGCAAGGGAGTCGAGCGGGCACCCATCATGAAGACTTCCGCCGCTGACAAGCCCACGCGGCGCGTGTCGCGATCCCTAGTACGGAGGAGAAGCCATGGAGTTCCTAGTTGAGTTTGAGGTCAACGTCCCGGACAGTGCTCCGGCGAGCGAGGTCGAGGCCCGCAACAGCACCGAGGCATCCGCCGCCGCCATGTTGGTGCACGAAGGGCATCTCGTCCGGCTATGGAAGCCTCCGGCGGCACCCGGCCAAACTAAGGCCCTCGGCCTGTACCGCGCAGACAGCAAAGCGCAGCTCGACGGTCTACTCGGCGCTCTGCCGCTCTACGACTGGATGAACATCACAGTCACCCCGCTCGAGGCCCATCCCAACGATCCGGTACCCCAGGCGACCCTCTCCGCAGCCGCTAGGAGCCAAAGATGAGCAATCAGCACCTTCCCGAGCCTCGCCTGACCCGGGTCTACCGGTTGGAGGCCACACTCGGCGAACCGCTGGATCTCGGCAACGTCGCACAAGGTCACCGGCGCATTGTGCCTCAAACCGGCGGGACGTTCACCGGTCCTGAGCTGCACGGCAAGCTGCTCCCGGGCGCCAGCGCCGACTGGCAGATCGTCCTACCGGACGGCACCGCACTCGGCGACATCCGCTACACCCTGCAGACCGACACCGGCGAGCTGCTCTACGTCCAGTCACGAGGTGTGCGCCACGGCAGCGCTGAGGTCCTCGCACGTCTCGGGCGGGGTGAGGACGTCGACGCCAGCGAGTACACCTTCCGCACCTCAACCCAGATCGAAACCGCAGCTCCTCGACTCGACTGGTTGAACAAGGGCATCTTCATCAGCGTCGGCGGCCGGCAGGCCACGGGCGTGATCTACGAGACCTATCTCGTCGAGTGATCCCGCCGCCCGAGCACGAGCAGAGGGTCGCGATCATCACCGGCGCCTCGCAGGGCATCGGGGCCGGTCTCGCGAAGGCATACCGTGAGCGCGGGTATGCCGTGATCGCGACCGCTCGATCGATCGGGCCGTCTGAGGACCCCGGCATCGTGACCATCGGAGGTGACATCGCCGATGCCGACACGGCGCAGCGTGTCGTCGACGAGGCGGTCGAGCGCTTCGGTCGGATCGACACCCTCATCAACAACGCCGGGATCTACATAGGCAAGCCCTTCACGGAGTACACCCTCCAGGACTTCAACGCCCTGATCGCCGTCAACCTCGCTGGTTTCTTTCACATGACGACGCGAACGATCAGACACATGCTCGACCAGGGCCGTGGGCATGTGGTCAACGTCTCAACGACGCTCGTCGAACACGCGGACAGCAGCAGACCAGCCGCGCTGCAAACGCTGACCAAGGGGGGTCTTGTTGCAGTCACCCGATCGCTCGCGGTCGAGTACGCCTCACATGGTCTACGGATAAATGCCGTTTCCCTCGGCGTCATCAAGACGCCGCTACACGACGAGAGCTCCTACGCGGGGATGGGCGCGCTGCACCCCATCGGCCGAGTTGGCGAAATCGACGATGTAGTCGGTGGGGTGCTCTATCTCGAGTCGGCGCCCTTCGTGACCGGGGAGATCTTGCACATCGACGGCGGCCAAAGCGCAGGACACTGACCGTGGGCCTATCGTCGCGGAGCGACACCCCATCGCGCTCCTCAGCACGGCACACGCGCGGCGGCGAACGCGCAGCGACCGGGCATCGGACCAGGGGGCGTGCCAGCGAGGAGCTGCCAGCACGAGCAGCGACTATGACGTGATCGTCCTCGGTGGTGGCTCCCCGGGCGAGCACTGTGCGGGCGCGCTCGCCGAGGGCGACCTGCATGTGGCCGTCGTGGAGCGCGAGCTCGTCGGAGGGGAGTGCTCCTACTGGGCTTGCATCCCGTCGAAGACGCTGCTGCGCCCGGGCGAGGCGGTCCATGGGGCGCGCGAGGCAGCCGCGAATGCCGAGATCGATGTCGAGGCGGCGCTCGCCTGGCGTGACTTCATGGTCTCCGACCACTCCGACGCCGGGCAGGAGCGCTGGCCGGCCGATCAGGGAATCGAGATGCTGCGCAGCAGCGGGCGGCTCGCCGCGCCGGGGGTCGTCGAAGTCGACGACGTCCGGCACACCGCAGACCACGTCGTCCCTTGCGAACGGTGCCGACCGGTCGTGCCGCCCGTACCCGGCCTGCGCGAGCTCGACGCTGCTGAAGGGCATGAAGCCACTCGACGTACAGCACGGAGCCACGAGCGCACCGATCTCGACAGCGAGCTGTGACGCCGAGCGCTGCCGTCTCACATGGATGAGATTTCGCGGCCCGATACCAGTCTCATATGGATGAGACAAAGCCGTCTCCACATGAGTGAGATTCCGGTCTCATATGGATGAGACGCTGTAGCACAAACCAAACTGATGCACTCCCGTTCTACGCCCGATAATCGATGTTATGTCAACCAGCTAACGAAACAGGCCCAAAAAGAAGCCGGCCCAGCAGACTCTCGCCGGCAGCCCCCGGGTTTCGGCACTCAAGCCGCGGATGCGACGCCCGCAGGGATGCAGGCCATTCCGAGCACGCCTGCGACGGCGCGCGCCGCCAGGACTGCGTCGTGCGGCGCGTGGCCGGCGAGCTCGATGACCGCGCCCTCCATCGCACCGACGACGGCGAGCGCGACGACTCTCGCCGGCGGCCCAGCCGGGATCGTGCCAGCTCTGCGGCCCGCGTTGACGAGTCGGGTGCAGCGCTTCACGAGGCTTTCGGAGACCTGCTCGAGACGATGTCCTATCGGATGATCCTGACCGCTGAACTCGAGCCTCAGCGCAATCGCGACCCGGGCGACGTCTCGGCGGCAGAACACCGCATGACCTCGCGCCAGCAGGATCAGCGCGGCGACTGGGTCGCCCTCGTGCTCGACGAGCCGGCCGACCTCCTGCCTCCAGGTCTCGTCAACCCAGTCGATCACGGCCAAGGCGAGCGCCTCCTTGTCCTTGAACTGGTGATACAGCGCTCCGCGGGTGTATCCCGCATCGCTCGCCACGCGCTCCAGGCTGAGGTTGCCGTAGCCGTAGCGCGAAAGGCCTCTCGCGGCTGACTCGAGCAAGGCGGTGCGCGTGCGCGCGCTTCGATCGGCCTGCGTCAAGCGACCGGTGCTCGCGGACGTCGTCGCGCTTCCGCGCCGGCTCGTCTCTTTACGTACATGCATGTATGTATGTTATCTTGCTGCGGTTCGGAGTGGTTGCCGGACGACTGGAGGTTCACATGCGGCTTTCGAACAGCGTGCACGAAGCTCACAGCTGGCGGATCCGGGAGATCGCACCGGACTTCAGGCTCGAGGACGTATGGGCACTACCGGTGCAAGGTGGCCTCGAGGACTTCTCGATGCTGCTCGCCGTGATGGCTTCGCTCGATCCCTCCAAGGGCTCGTCACGTGCGGCCCGCGCGCTGTTCAGCATTCGCTGGCGCGTCGGCGAATTGCTCGGGTGGGATGAGCCGCGTGGCGCGCTCCCCGTCCCTGAAAACGCCGAAGCGAGCCTGCGTGACCGGCTTCCGGAGGATCTGCGCGGTACCGCAACAGGTCGGGACGTCGCCGCAAAGCCGTTCACCCCGCTCTATCGCACCGACGTCGAGTGGGCGGCAGAGCTTTCGAACCGCACCGTCCACGGTGTCATGCATCTCGGGTGGGTCGAGAAGGCCAAAGGTCTCTATCAAGGTCAGATGGCCGTTTACGTCAAGCCGCGCGGAAGGCTCGGGGCGGCATACATGGCGGCGATCGCCCCGTTCCGACACCGCATCGTATATCCGGCCCTGATGAAGGAGATCGAACGGGCCTGGAATGCCCGTTCGGCGCAGCCTCCCGCATGAGCTCCTCTGCCAGGATGCGTCCATGACCGACTACGGACAGCCGCTGCTCGAGCAGGACATTGACGCAGACCCTGTGCGTCAGTTCGCGACCTGGTTCGAGCAGGCTCGGGCGGCCGACGTGCGTATGCCCGAAGCAGCGGCGCTCGCGACGGCATCGGCCGACGGCGCGCCCTCCGTGCGGATGGTGCTCCTCAAGGGCTTCGATGAGCGCGGCGTCGTGTTCTTCTCCAACTACGCGAGCCGCAAGGGCCAGGAGCTCGCGGCAAACCCGCGCGCTGCGCTCGCGCTCTACTGGGATCCGCTCGGACGTCAGGTGCGGATCGAGGGCGCGGTCGAGCGCACGAGCGCAGACGAGTCGGCGGACTATGTGCGCAGCCGCCCGCGCGGGAGCCAGATCAGCGCGCTGGCTTCGCCCCAGAGCGAGGTCATCGCGGACCGCGAGACGCTCGAGCGGCGCGTCGCCGAGCTCGAACAGCGCTACGAGCAGTGCGAGCTGCCGCTGCCCGCGGGTTGGGGGGGCTACCGCCTCGTGCCGGACACCGTCGAGCTCTGGCAGCAGCGTCACGATCGCCTGCACGATCGGCTGCGCTACAGCCGCGGCGACGATGGTGGCTGGGTGATCGAGCGCCTTGCGCCGTAGCGCACTCGAGCTGACGCGGCCATCTCACACCTGTGCGACCGCCACGGTCTAGCATCTGCGCGACCGGACCACGAACGAGAGGCAGGCGATGGCGGACAAGCTCTACACAGCCAATGCACACGTGACCGGAGGGCGCGCAGAGGGACATGGGCGCTCCAGCGACGGCGCGCTGGAGGTCGACCTGCGCCTCCCGCCCGAGATGGGCGGTCCCGGCGGCGGCACGAACCCTGAGGAGCTTTTCGCCATCGGCTATGCGGCGTGCTTCGAGAGCGCACTTGGCGTCGTCGCGCGCCGCGCCAAGGCCGACCCTGGCGATGTCGCGATCGACTCCGCGGTCTCGCTCTCGCCCAACGGCCAGGGCGGCTTCGTGCTGTCGGTGGGACTCGACGTCACGCTGCAGGGGATCTCCGACGCCGCCAGCGCCGTCGATCTGGTGCGCGCCGCTCACGAGGTCTGCCCGTACTCGAACGCCACCCGCGGCAACATCGACGTGGCACTCACCGCCAACGGCGTGCCCGTCGAGTAGCGTCGCCTAGCGTCCGAGCGTGCGCTCGAGCTCGCGCGCTCTGGACGGAAGGCCGTCGAGCGAGGAGCGGACGTGCTCGAGATCGGCGCGCAGCTCAGGATCGCCGACCTCTATCGGGAGCATCGAGTCCTGCAGCGTGCCGAGCATCCGGTCGGCGTCACTGATCGCCGAGACCGCACTGTCGAGAAAGCCCTTCGCGCCCTTCGACGGCGCTCCGGCGACGGCCGGCGTGAACGTGCGGCCTGCCATGCCATGACGCTCGGCGAAGCCGGCGTGCGCGCGCCGCGCGCGCCCGTAGGCCATCTGCACGGGGCGGAACAACGCCTCCTCCACCCTGTCGGCGTTGCCTTCGTCGAGCAGCTCGTATGCCTCGGTCAGCGACGCCAGTGCCGAACCGAGCGCCTCGGCCGCTTCGGCAATGGTGTCGAGCAGCTGCTGCCTGGCGTCGGCGCTGGTGTAGGGCACGCGCACCAGGTTAGTGCGCGCCGATCAGGACGCGTGATTCTTCAGCTGATCGCGTACACGAGCGCGACCGAAGCCGTGAGCTTGCATTTCGCAGCACTCGCCTTCTTGGCGGAGACACGCTTCTTGGGGTGCTTCAGCGTCGGCTTACGCACTGCCCCGACTCTCGGGGCGGACTCCGATTCTGCTGACGGCAGCACGGAGATCGAGGAGGGCGGCGAACCGAAGTCCGGCTGTTCGCCTTCGTATTCGGCGTAGTTAGTTTCTTCGTCGTTCGTGCAGCCGATGTAGCCGCCGGCTTCGACGATGCGCTGCACGCTCCCGAGTGTCACTGCCGCCTTGCCGGCGAGGAATTCGGCCTTGCTCTGTCCGTCGGCCATCGCTTCCGCCATCGCCTGCCGGTAGACGGCTGTCGCGGTGGCGAGGTTTGCGCTCTGCGCGATCGGCACGTTCGCGACCCCTTCCACGCTCAGGCTGCGCACGGGCGCCGTGGTGGTAGTCGGCGCTTCCGCGGAGGCGACGCCGAGCATGTTGGCCGCCACCAGCCCGGCCACCACCGCCAGCGTCGCTGCGATTACGCTCCTCACGTTGCAATCGATGCTAGCGCGCGCTGTCGGCGAGTACCCGAGCGCGTTCTAGTACGACATCGATCATCGGCTCGGTCAGCCTCCCGGTGAAGGTGTTCTGCTGGCTCGGGTGGTAGCAGCCGAGCAACTGGTAGCGCTCACCCGCGAGCTCGGCACCGTGGGCGAAGCGCGGCCGTGGCCGCCGCGGGGCGACGGGCGGATCGGCGAGCGCCGACGTCAACCGCAGGGCGGCGTCCCAGGCGAACGCGCCCAGGCACACGATCACGCGAACGTCCTCGAGCAGCTCGAGTTCGGCGACGCTCCACGGCAGGCACTGCTCGCGCTCCTGCGGAGTCGGGCGGTTCGCCGGTGGTGCGCAGCGCACCGCCGCGGTGATCCACGCGTCGCTGAGCTCGAGGCCGTCCTCGCGGCTGCGCGAGACCGGTTGGTTGGCAAATCCGGTGCGCCACAGCGCCGCGAACAGAAAATCTCCCGAGCGATCCCCCGTGAACATGCGCCCCGTGCGGTTCGCGCCGTGCGCGGCCGGCGCAAGCCCCAGCAGCAGCACGCGCGCCGAGGGGTCGCCGAAGCCCGGCAGCGGGCGTCCCCAATACTCCTCGGTGGCGAACGCAGCGCGGCGCTCGCGGGCGACCTGCTCGCGCCAGGAGACCAGCCGCGGGCAGCGCCGGCAACGGGCCACTTCGTCGGCCAGCTGCTTCAGCCGGTTGTCTGTTTGCGTTCGCACGCCGCAGTAGTACCATCGCTACGAAGATGCCGTTCTGGGTCTGGATCCTGTTTTTCGCGGCGCTGGTGAAGATTCCGCTCGCTGGTCTGATGCTGTGGATCCCCTATCGCAACGACCAGGCAGCCAACGCGGCCGACGTACCTGATTCCTCCGAAGAAGACGGCGGCTCCAAGGCACTGCCCGGCGGTCCGCTGGACCCGCACCCGCGCTCGCCGCGTCCCCGCACCCCGCGCCCGCGCAAGCCGCGCCGCGGTCCCCACGGCTCTCCCTCCGCGCCGCCGCGTGTGCGCACGAGCGTGCGCGCGCGGGCGCTGCGCGTCTCTCACTGACCTCAGCGGTTGCGCTTTCGCTGCTGGCGCGCGGCCTTCCCCTTCGCGCGCCGCTTGCGCATTGCGGCCTCGGAGTGGCGCGGCGAGCTGCCTTCGAGCAGATCGGTGTCAGTCGCCGGGACCACGCTGCGCACGTCGCGCATGATCAGGAACACGATGCCGAGCAGCAGTACCGCCGCGGCGGCGATGCCCAGCAGCAGCACCGTGCTCGAGTTGTGCGGTTCCGATGAAGCCGCGCTCGTGCTCGTCGCGGTTTTCGTTTCCGTTTCTTCCGGCTGACCTTCGGTCAGTTTGCTGAGCGCGCCGTTTGAGCCAAGACCCGCCGCGCCGGCCACCGGCGCGGCGGTGGCGCCGAGCGCCAGCAGCGCCGCAAGGCAGAGCGCGCAGGCGCCCATGCGCAGGCGCCCGCTGGTTGAGGGCAAGCGGCTTGTCATGTCGCGAGCATACCGCTCCCCACCCCATAGAATGACGGCGCATGCCCCCGAAACAACGCCAGGTCCGCATCGAGCAGCGTGGTGCCCTCGAGGCGATCCAGGCGCTCGAGCAGCGCTCGGACGAGGAGCTCGAGGCCGAGACCAAATACAAGTCCGCCGCGATGGCGATCCTCGGCGCGCGCGCATCGGAGCGCTTCGATGCCGAGGCGGCTCGGGGATATTTTCAGCGCGCGATCGCCGCGGCGCGACCGCAGGAGCGGATGCAGATCAGGCGCATGGCGGACGCGTCGCTCGCGCTCGCGGAACGTCGCGCCGGCGACCTCAAGGAGGCGGTCGAGCGACTCGGGCAGACGCCACCCAGCGGCCGGCAGATGTTCGCCCTAAGGGCAATGGGACTGCTCCTCCCCCCCGCCTCCGCCGGCATCCTGGCGCGCATGCGCGGCGTCCTTCTGATCATCGCGCTGATCCTCGTGCTGCTCGCGGTCGGGCTTGGCGTCGTCGAGCTGATCGCGCTTCCATTCGGCGGCATCGGGGTCGCGCCCGGCGTACTGCTCGGTCTGATCCTGGTGCTCGTCGTGCTCGGTGTCATGGCCGCGATCGGGCGGCGCCGACGCGACCGTGCGCGCAACGCCGCCGCCAGCTGAGGCATCGTCGCCGTCCTCGCACCGGCCGCAGGACCATAGGCCCACCGTGTCCGCACCTGTCTGCCTAGTCGTGAACCCCGCCGCCGGCGGCGGCCGGGCCGGACGCCTCGCGCCTGAGGCCGAGCGCGCACTGCGCGCACGAGGTGTGACGGTACGTCGCGCGGACACCCGCGACCTGGAGCACGCTCGTCAGCTCGCGATCGACGCGGCGGAACGCGGCGAGACGATCGTCGCCCTCAGCGGCGACGGCATGATCGGCGTGCTCGCCGACACCCTCACGCAGCTGCCGGGTGCCGTCCTCGGCGTGATCCCCGGCGGGCGCGGCAACGACCTGGCGCGGGTGCTCGGTATTCCTGACGATCCCGACGGCGCTGCCGGTGTGATCGCCGCGGGACACACACGGCCGGTGGACCTCGGCGTCGTCGCGCCCGCTGGTTCGGAGGATCGCGGGCACGCGTTCGTCGGCATCGCCTCGGCGGGCTTCGACAGCGACGCCAACCGCATCGCCAACGAGGCGCCTGCGTGGCTGGGCGGCCTGGTGTACGTGTACGGGGCACTCGCGGCGCTCGTGTCGTGGCGAGCCGCACGTTTCGAGATCGAGCTGGACCCGCCGGGCGAACGGCGCTCCTTCACAGCCTTCTCGGTCGGCGCCGCCAACTCGAAGACCTACGGCGGCGGGATGCGCGCGGCACCCGACGCGATGCTCGACGACGGCCTGCTCGAGGTGATCGTCTGCGAGCACGTCAGCAAGCTCAAGTTCCTGACACGCATCCTGCCGAAGGTGTTCAAGGGAACGCACGTGCACGAGCCCAGCGTCAGCGTCTTTCGCGCGCGCGAGCTCGTGCTCAGCGCCGATCGCCCGTTCACGATGTACGCCGACGGCGATCCGATCGGCGAGCTGCCGGTTCGGGTGCGCGCACTCCCGGGCGCCGTCACGATGCTGACCCCGGCGGGGCCCGGGCCGGCCTTCTCGGGAACCTGATGGCGGACACGCTCGCCGCAAAGCTCGCGCTCGCTCGTGGCGTCGGGGCGATCTCGCGCCTGCGGGGCGGTGGCGGCACGAGCGCCCCAGGCAAGCTGCTGATGCGGCTCGCACCCGACGCTATCGGCGAACTGGGCGCCCGCCTGCGCCGTGGCAGCGTGCTGATCTCGGCGACCAACGGCAAGACGACGACCGCGGCGATGGCCGCCGGCATCCTCGAGCGCGCCGGCATCTCGCTCGTACACAACCGGGCGGGCGCGAACATGGCCGGCGGGATCGCCACCACGCTGCTCGCCGCGGCCAAGCCCGGCGGAACGATTGCCGGCGAGCTGGGCCTGTTCGAGGTGGACGAGCTGTGGCTCGAACAGCTCGCCAATGAGCTGCGCCCTCGCGCGATCCTGCTCGGCAACCTGTTCCGCGACCAGCTCGACCGCTACGGCGAGCTCGACACGATCGCCGAGCGCTGGGGGCAGGTGCTTGGCACGGGTGAGCGCGAGCTCGTGCTCAATGCCGACGACCCGCTGATCGCCGACCTCGGGCGCGAGCACCCCGGCGCGGTGTACTTCGGGCTGGAGGACGACTCGCTGGCGCTCGCCGGGATGGCGCACGCCGCGGACGCCAGGCATTGCCGGCGCTGTGGCGCCCCCTACGTCTTCGACGCGGTCTATCTGGGCCACCTCGGCCGCTATCACTGCACGAGCTGCGGCCAGTCCAGACCGGCCCCGACTGTCACGGCCGGCGATGTGCATCTGGAAGGCGTGCGCGCGGCCCGCTTCACCCTCTCCACCCCAGCCGGCCGAGCCGAGGTCTCACTGACGCTGCCCGGCCTCTACAACGTCTACAACGCGCTCGCCGCCGCCGCGCTGGCGAGTGTCTTGGAGGTACCACTGGAGAGCATCGTCGCGGGGCTCGCCGGCTCGCGAGCGGCGTTCGGGCGCGCGGAGACCGTGTCCGTGTCGATCCCAGCGCGACGCTCTGACGGCGCCGGTGCGCCTGCCGGCACCCGCGAGCTGCAGATCCTGCTCGTCAAGAACCCCGCGGGCGCCAACGAGGTGCTGCGCACGCTCGCGCTCGAGCCCGGCGAGCACGACCTGCTGGGGGTGCTCAACGACCACATCGCCGATGGCCGCGACGTGTCCTGGATCTGGGATGCGGATTTCGAGCTGCTGGCGGGCCGCATCCGCCGGGCGACGTGCAGCGGCACCCGCGCCGCCGATCTGGCGGCACGGCTGAAGTACGCGGGCGTCGAACCGGAACGGATCGAGGTGCGCGAGGATCTCGCGGACGCGCTCAGCGCGGCAGCCGCGGACCGTCCGGACAGCGCGGGCGCACCGCTCTTCGCGCTGCCCACCTACACGGCGATGCTGGCGCTGCGCGAGCTGCTGGTCGCGCGCGGCGAGGCGAGCAGCGCATGGTCGTGAGCGCCTCTCACGGAGAAGGGCGCGGCGACGCACGTGCGGACGAGAGCAGCCCGCGGTTGCCGGACGCCGTCATCTGGCACGACCTCGAGTGCGGCACCTACACGGCGGACCTGGCGCTGTGGCGCGAGCTCACCGACGACGCGTGCACAGGAATCGCGCCCGCGCCAGGATCGGGGCTGGGAAGAGTGCTCGACGTCGGCGCCGGGACCGGACGCGTGGCGCTCGCCCTCGCGCATGCCGGCCATCGAGTGACCGCGATCGACCTCGATGCGGAGCTGCTCGAGGCGCTGCGTGCCCGCGCCGCTGGACTGGACATCGAGACGGTGCGCGCCGACGCGCGCCTGTTCGAGCTGGATCGCCGCGACTTCGCGTTGTGCCTAGCACCGATGCAGACGCTCCAGCTGCTGGGAGGCGCGATGGGTCGACTGGAGTTTATGCGCCAGGCGCGCGCACACCTGGCCCCGGGCGGCCTCCTCGCATGCGCCATCGTCACCGAGATCGACCCCTTCGACTGCGACGCTGACGACCTTGGCCCGTCTCCGGAGGTCACGCGCATCGCGGGAGCCACCTACATCAGCCGTGCCACGCGCGTGCTGGTGGACGGCCGTGTAGTGCGCATCGAGCGCGAGCGCGGCATCGTTCCGCGTGGGCGGACCGCCGCGCGCGAGCCGGCGTGGGAGCACGACGTCATCGAGCTCGATCGCGTGAGCGTCGCACAGCTCCAGCACGAGGGCCACGAGGCTGGCCTGACGGCGGCCGGCACCCGTCTGATCGCGGCGACCGACGAGCACACGGCGAGCGTCGTGGTGGTGTTCCATGCCTGAGTCGAACGCATCGAGCCGCACGCTGCGCGTGTGCGCGCTGTATCCGGACCTGATGAACATCTACGCCGATCGCGGCAACCTGATCGTGCTCGAGCGCCGCTGCGCGTGGCGCGGCATCGGCTTCGAGCTTGCCTCGCGCGGCCTCGGCGAGCCGCTCGACGCGGACGCCCATGACATCTTCTACATCGGTGGCGGGCAGGATCGCGACCAGCGCCTGTGCGCGGAGGACCTGATCGAGACCAAGCGCGACGGTCTACACGCCGCCGCCGCCCGCGGCGCGTCGGTGCTCGGCGTGTGCGGCGGCTACCAGCTGCTCGGGCACTCCTACACGGTGGGTGAGGAGGAGATACCAGGAGTCGGACTGCTCGACGTGCGCACCATCCGCGAGGACGGGCCGCGGTTGATCGGCAACGTCGCGATCGAGGTCTCGCTCGACGAGGACGGGACCCGTGTGCTCGCCGGCTTCGAGAACCACGGCGGGCGCACGCACCTCGGGGCCGGCCAGAGCGCGCTCGGACGCGTGCTGCGGGGTCACGGCAACGACGGGCGCAGCGGCGCCGAGGGCGCCCGGAGTGGCAACACGATCGGCACCTACCTGCACGGGCCGCTGCTGCCCAAGAACGTGTGGTTCGCCGACTGGCTGATCGCCCGCGCGCTTGGCCTTGGTCAAGCCGAGCTCGCGCCGCTCGAGGACGAGATCGAGCGCCAGACGCACCTCAGCGCCCGCCGTGCCGCGGGTGTGTGACGGTCGCGTATCGCTTCCTCGCAAACTCGGCGTTCGCGTGCCGTCCAGCCACGGCGTCGGACCTAGGATCGGGCGATGGATCTATCTGAGTATCAGCGCCTGTCGCGTCGTACCGCGGAGTATCCGCGCGAGGCGTGGCTGGTCTATCCGGCGCTCGGTCTCGCCGGTGAGGCCGGCGAGGTCGCCGAGCACGTCAAGAAGGCGATCCGCGACGACGGCGGCGAGGTAAGCGAGGAGCGCCGTACGGCGATGGCCAAGGAGCTCGGCGACGTGCTCTGGTACGTCTCGCAGCTGGCGAGCGAGCTGGGGCTGGAGCTCGACGAGATCGCCCAGATCAACCTCGACAAGCTCCTCTCGCGTCAGCGCCGCGGCGTTCTCTCTGGCAGCGGCGACGAGCGCTGAGCAAGCACCTACATGCGTGGATTCCAGATGATCTCCCAAAGGTGTCCGTCGAGATCGCGAAAATACCCCGAGTAGATACCCCACGGCCGCTCATGTGGTGGCGCGGTGAGAGTGGCGCCGGCTGCCTCAGCCTGCACGAGCAGAGTGTCAACCTCCTGCTTCGTGCCGACGAGATGCCCGATGCTGAACTCACCCGACTTCTGTGGCCCGAACGGCACCGCCGCGTCCTTCGCCAGCTCCGTACGCGGGTAGAGAGCGAGAATGAGGCCCCCGTCGAGGTGGAACAGCGCAATGTCTCCGGCCGGGCTCTCATCGTCGCCGACGAACTCGGTGGCGATCACGCCCGCCGAGCTCAGCCCAAGGCCACGATAGAACGCGAGCGCTCGATCGAGATCAGCTACAGCAAGCGTGATCACATGGATGCGCGATTCCATGGTCCGCAGAGTGTCGCATCCGCGTGCGAGAAGTCGATGACCGCCTTTGAGCGCGGTCCGCACACTTGCCCTGTGAGAGAGATCGGGGTTAGGCCACGCTAGTCGGTCGCGGACGGCGCCGAGTCCGGCGCCACGCGTGTGAATCCCGCCAAGTGGTACGGCTTGATCGTGATCTCGACGCCTGCTCCCGCCTGTTGGCGGAGCATGTCGAGGATCGCATCGTCTGGCGTGCGGAACACCTGGACGGCCGTGGTGGCTTCCAGGGTCTCGCCGTAGGCGCTCGCAGCGTGCTCGCGGATCAAGCCCATGTGAAGACGCATCGACTGCGCGTCGGGGTGGATTTGGACGACGCCAACCTCGGTCCCGCCCTCATTGGCGTACTCGTTGAAGGCAACGAGCCGAGGCTCGTTTGACGAGATGAACTGGGAGAGCGCTTGCACGCGCTGTCGCTCATCATCGATCTTTCCTGGCTTGAGCGTGTTTGTTGCGATGAAGATGAACGGACCGGACACAGCGGCGGCCCCCTTTCGGGCGGTTCGGGTCGACGAAACTTCGCACTGGAGTATCTCGCGGGAGGCCCGGCCCTCTCTGGCGCCGCTATCGGCCATAGCCACATCGACCGGCCCCCGTAGGGACAGGCTCCCCCGATGCACGCGCCTACAACAAGCGCTAGGTTGACGGCGCGACCGCAAAGCGCGCGAAGCGCTCGGCGAGCCGCGCGGGGACGAGCGCGTGGACGCGAACGCCCTCGGCGGTGTCCTCGCGGCTGACCTCACCGGCGAGCTCGTGCAGCTCGGCGAGACTGCCGCCATCGGCGTACGGCACGAGCAGGTCGAGCGGGCGTAGCGTGTGCGCAAGCTCGTGCTCGAGGCGCTCCGTCAGGTCCGTCAAGCCCTCGCCGGTGACACCGCTGACGAGCACCGCCTCCGGGTGACGAAAGCGCAGCTCCTCGCGTGCGTCCACGTCGAGCAGGTCGATCTTGTTGAGCACCAACAGCCTGGGGCGCTCGCCGGCGCCGATCTCCTCGAGCGTTCCCTCGACCGAGTGCTGCATGATCTCGCGCTGCGCCTCGGTCGCGGAGGCGTCGAGCACGTGCACGAGCAGCTCGGCGCGGCTGGTCTCCTCGAGCGTCGCGCCGAACGCGTCGACCAGCTGGTGAGGCAGCTTGCTGATGAAGCCGACGGTGTCGGTGAGCAGGTGGGTTCGCCCGCCTAGCTTCAGCGTGCGCGTGGTCGGATCGAGCGTGTGAAACAGCCTGTCGCGAACCCCCACGTCCGAGCCGGTCAGCGCGTTCAGCAGCGTCGACTTGCCCGCGTTGGTGTACCCGACGAGCGCGATCGTCGGCAGCGCCGCGCGCTCGCGCTCTGCGCGCTGCACGGCGCGGGTGCCCTTCACGTGCTCCAGGCGCCGTCGCAGCACCGCGATCCGGTCGCGCGCCAGCCTTCGATCGGTCTCGATCTGCGTCTCCCCCGGACCCCTCGTGCCGATGCCACCGCCGAGGCGCTCGAGGTGGCTCCAAAGTCCGCGCATGCGCGCGAGGTTGTACTCGAGCTGCGCCAGCTCGACCTGCAGCTTGCCCTCGGCGCTGTTCGCGTGCGAGGCGAAGATGTCGAGGATCACCGTCGTACGGTCGACGACCGGCAGCCCGAGCGCCTCCTCGAGGTTGCGCTCCTGGCGTGCGCTCAGCTCGTCGTCGCAGGCGATCACGTTCGCGTCGCATGCAAGCGCCGCGGCCTTCGCCTCGGCAACCTTGCCCGGCCCGAGGTACGTGTTCGGGTGCGGCTGCTCCCGACGCTGAACCATCTCCCCCACGACCGCCACGCCTGCCGTGCGCAGCAGCTCGCCCAACTCCGCCAGGTCCTCGCCCTCAGGCAGCGCCGCGATGCAGAAGGCGCGCTGACGCGCGCGCTGTGAGGGCTGCGCCCCGTTGCCGGACCAGTCGGCAGGTTTTGGTGTGACGGCGCTGCGGCCGTTACGGCTTCTATCCATCCACATCCAAGTCTAGGACCACCGGACGGCGGTGCAGTGTTATGAGAGGTGAAGTCGCAGCGCTCGGAACACGGGCGCTGCGTCGCTGAGGCTCAACCGCGAAGCGTGCCCAGCCGCTCCACCGCCTCCAGCAGGCGCTCGTCGGGCGTCGTCAGCGAGATGCGAAACCAGCCCTCGCCGGCGGGACCGTAGACAGCGCCCGGCGTCAGCACCACGCCGGTGCGCTCGAGCACGTGCTCGCAGTAGGCCTCCGAGCTGTCAAAGCCCTCCGGAACGGGCGCCCACACATAGATCGTGCTGTGCGGCGGGCGCACATTCACGCCGATGCCGCGCAGTGCCTCGCAGACCAGGTCGCGCCTACGCCTGTACAGCTCGTTCATCGAGGCCACCTCAGCGTCGGCGTCCGGCGAGAGCGCCGCCACGCCCGCGAGCTGCACCGCCTCGAACAGGCCCGAGTCGATGTTGGTCTTCAGCCGCCAGTAGATCTCGAGCGCCTCAGCGTTTCCGACCAGGACCGCGCAGCGCCAGCCGGTCATGTTGTAGCCCTTGGACAGCGAGAACACCTCGATGCCCACGTCCTTCGCTCCGGGCGTCTCCAGGAACGACGGCGCGTGGTAGCCGTCGAAGACGATCTCCGAGTACGCGTTGTCATGGACCACCAAGATCTCGTACGCACGCGCGAACTCGACCACCTGCTCGAAGAAGCCTTCCGGCACGACCGCGCCTGTGGGGTTGTTCGGGTAGTTCAGGAACATCAGCTTCGAGCGGCGCGCCACCTCGTCGTCGATCGCGCCGAGATCCGGCACGAAGCCGCGCTCCGGCTCGAGCGCCATCAGCACGGGCTCCGCACCCGCCAGCCACGGTCCGCCGGTGTACACCGGATAGCCGGGGTCAGCCGCGAGCGCATAGTCGCCGGGGTCGAGGAAGGCGAGGTTGAGGTTGAAGATCGCCTCCTTGGCGCCGATCGCCGGGATGATCTCGTTCTCGGGATCGAGTTTCACGTCGAAGCGGCGCTCGTAGAAGTCGCGCACCGCGCCGCGGAAGTCCTCGCGGCCACGATTGGTGGGATAGCGATGCGTCTCGGGCTCGCTCACCGCCTCCTGCATCGCCTCCACGATCAGGGGCGGCGTCGGGCGGTCGGGGTCGCCGATGCCGAGGCTGATCACGTCCACCCCC
>Ga0208849_1000406_pt1 | contig 40819 bp, 41 predicted proteins | sample NGESurdeep072012_10_FD_184470 | JGI IMG/M metagenome (GOLD analysis project Ga0208849, IMG submission 184470) | Arctic peat soil microbial communities from Barrow, Alaska - NGEE Surface sample 53-3 deep-072012 (SPAdes) | ecosystem: Environmental > Terrestrial > Soil > Wetlands > Peat ... | reverse complement strand
GAGCCGCTCGGACTCGTTGAGCGTGCCGGGCTTGCGCAGGATCTCTTCCGGGATCGCGAGCTTGCCGAGATCGTGCAGGCTCGCTGCGAGCTGCGTGAGCTCGACCTGGGCGTCCTCGAAGCCGAGCCGGCGCGCGATCCGCGCCGCGAGCTCGCCGACGCGCTCCGAGTGGCTGCCGGTGTACGCGTCGCGCGCGTCGACCGCCTTCGCGAGACTGGCGGCGGCCCGGTAGCGCGCGGCGCGGTCGGGGCCGTCGGCGAGCGCCTGCAGCTGGGTGAACTCGGGCGTCGTCGTCTCGTACGTGCGCGCACGATTCTTGCCGTCTTCCTTCGCCCAGTAGAGCGCGCTGTCGGCGAGCCGGATCAGCTCGTCGCGGCCGACGCCCTGGATCGGATACGTGGCGACGCCGGCGCTGACCGTTACCTCGCCGACCTGCTCCAGCTCGGCCGCGCCGACGCGCTCGACGATCGAGCGCGCGACGGCGACCGCGGCGCGCTCGTCGAGGCCGGGGAGGAGCACGGCGAACTCGTCGCCGCCGAGCCGGAAGCTCTCGCCGCCCTGGCGTAGGCGCGCCGCGAGCTGGCCGAGCACGCGGTCGCCGACCGGATGGCCGTAGCGGTCGTTGATGCGCTTGAAGTCGTCGATGTCGACGAGGCAGAGGCTGAGCGGGATCTTCTGCTCCTCAGCCGCGGTCAGCTCCCGCTGGAGCCGCTCGTGGAAGTGCCGGTGGTTGCCGAGGCCCGTGAGCGGGTCGGTGAGCGCGAGCCGCATCGCGCGCAGCGCGGCGAAGGTCGAGCGCTGGTACAGCGCGATCGCCAGAAGCGGCCCGACGAGCGCGATCGACAGTGCGGGCGAGCGCTGCCAGAGCACGACGAGCATCAACGCGGCCGAGGCCATCAGCGCGAACGGGGCGGTCGTCTGCCGGACGTTTCCCCACATGAGCCGGAAGAAGTTGCGCCCCGAGTCGGCTGCGAGCACCGCGCTGATCAGGACGAGGTTGACAACCCAGTTGTAGAGCAGCGCGCAGATCGCGAGGCGGGCGAGGAGCGCGCCCACCGAGTCGCCGTGAATCGGCGCGATCGCGAGCCCGCCGACGAGTGCGGAGAGCGCGAACATCGAGCCGTTGTAAGCGACGCGCAGCTTGGGGCGGCGGCCGACCAGATGCGTGACCGTCGCTCCTCCGGCGGCGACGATCACGCCGGCCTGCCAGCCGAAGAGCACGATCGCGGCCACGGCGAAGACGAAGCCGAGCGTCACGCCCCCCGCGTCCACCCCTTCTACGGGCACGGGAAAACGCTCGGCAAGGATCATGCCGACAAAGAGTCCCGCGACGGCCGCCACGTCGCTGAGCGTATGGGTCGCCGACCCATACGAATACGACGCTGCGACGATCGTTGCGACCCCCGCCACGCAGACGGGGGCCACGATCGCAAGGACTCTAAAGGGAACGGTGGTGGGTGCGCTCACCGCCCCGCCGCAGCCCGGACGGGCCGTCGGTCAGGGGCAGGTGCGCAAATCCGAGAAACGCGGAACGGAACCTCTTCCACCACTTCTCTCCCTTCCCACCCCGCTACGAACTGTTCTTACCAGCCGAAGTTCCCGCCCGTGGTGCTGATGTGCACCAACGTGCCCAGGAACAGCGCAACGCTCGCCGTCAAGACCATCAAGAGTGCGAGCCGCGGTTTCCACTCCAACATGTGCTTTCCCTCCAGAGACATGGACGCCAGGTAGGAGGGATTCTGGAGTGCGAGGGGGCCTCCCGGAATCACCCGAAGGGGTGATCGTGTCTGCCCAGCCGTTTATCCCTCGAAATAGGCGGTTTCGGCTAGCCGGCGAGACCGGCTTCGCGCAGCGGGCGCCGCGCCCAGGCGAACTCGCGGCGGTAGTAGCCGGTGAGCGTCGCGAGGTCGACGCCGTTGCCGGAGGACTGGATGAACCAGCCGTCGCCGATGTAGATGGCCATGTGGTCGACCTCGGCCGAGGTCGAGCGCGGCCCATGAGCGCCGAAGAAGAGCACGTCGGCGGGCTGGAGATTGGCGAAGCTGATCCGCTCCGACGCCGGCACCTCGGTGCTCATCACGAAGGTCGTGCGGCCGCGGAGGACGGAGGCGAGGTCGCCCTCGTTCGGGTAGCTCTGGAGCTTGTAGACGCGCCAGACGAAGCCGGAGCAGTCGTAGCCGCCGCGGGCGGGGACGCCGAAGTCGGTCTCGGGGCCGTCGCTCGTCCCGCCCCAGACGTACGGCATCCCGATCCGGGCCACCGCCGTGTCGAGGATCCGGGTCTGCCACGCCGAGAGCTGCGGGAGGGCGAAGCTGTCGGCGAGGCTCTCGATGCCGGCGGTCTCCCAGCCGGCGAAGTGGAGGATCTGCGCCGCCGAGTAGGCAGCCTCGGCCCGCGTGGCGGGGTCGTTCGGGAGCAGCTCGAGCGAGTCCTCGGCGGCCGGGTGATCCGTGCGCAGCGCCAGCAGGCGGGCCACGACCTCCGTGCCGAAGCGGTCGGGCACCGCGAGCCCGGCGGCGCGGGCCCCGGCGGCGAACTTCGCGGCGGCGTCGGAGAGGCCGAGGGCGGCAACGAGCCGCGCGTCGAGCGTCGCCATCGTCACCGGTGCGCCTGGATTCGCCGCCTTCGCCGGTTGGGAGGGCAGCGTGGGCGCCGGCTCGGGCGTGGTCGTGGTGGGCGTCGTGGTCGTGGTGGTGGTCGTCGTCGTCGTGGTGGTGGTGGTGGTCACGGGCGTGGTCGCCGTCTGCGTCGGGTCGGTCGTGACCGGATCCGTCGCCGTGGTCGCCGTCGGCTCGGTGACGGTCGGGTCGGTCGTGGTCGGGGCGGGCGCCACCGGCTCGACGGGCGGCGCGGGCGGCGCGAGTAGGCCCGGTTGCAACAGGGTCTGGGACAGGCCCCAGACGAGGTTCTCGAGCGCCTGCGCCGTGAGGGGGGCGTTCGGGCGGAACGTTGCGGGCGACGTCGCTCCCATCAGTCCGGCCGAGGTGACGATCTGGATCTCGGGGGTCGCCCACGGGCGTGCGGGATGCACGGTGGCAGCCACGGCTGCGCCCACGGGGACGAGCAGAAGCGCGACGACGGCGATGAGACCCCGGCCCACTACCACCTCGAATCGACTTCGACGGCGAAAGACTTTAGCCTTCGGAACGTGGATTTTGTCATCACTCCCGAGCCGAGCGAGGAGGAGCGAGCCGCGATCCTCGCCGTCCTCGCCCAGGAAGCGGAGGAGCCACGCAGTTCTGCCTGGGCCGAGGAGCTCCTGCCCCGGGAGGACGACGCGCGGTAGTTAGACGCGCACGCGCGGGCGGAAGAGCTGCGGCGCGCCGCGGGCATAGTCGAGCCCCGAGACCCAGGTCAGCGCCACCGCGACGAGGAGCGACCACCAAGCGACGTTCGTCCCCCAGGCTCCGGCCGCGGCGAAGCCGCCCAGCCCGGCGGCGATCGCCTGCGCCCACGTCTTCAGCTTCCCGAGATCGCGCGCGGCGATCACGACGCCCCGCTCGATCGCCGCCTGGCGCAGGCCGGTGATCAGCACCTCACGGACGAGGATCGCCGCGACCATCCAGGCCGGCGTGACGTGCTGGCCGACGAGCATCACGAGCATCCCGAGCACGAGCACCTTGTCCGCAACAGGGTCGAGCAGCGAGCCGAGCGGCGACGTGCGCCCGTGCCGGCGCGCGAGCCGTCCGTCGAAGAAGTCGGTCGCCATCCCGGCGCAGAAAACTGCCGTCCCCCAGTACGCGTGGCCCGAGAACGGCCAGGCGAACAGCGCCACGACCACCGGGACGGCGAGCGCGCGCGCGACCGTTAGCTGATCGGCGAGGCTCATCACAGGAGACAATACGGCCCGCTGATGTTCGACACGGTCCTGGTCGCCAACCGCGGTGAGATCGCCATCCGCGTCTTCCGCACCCTGCGGGAGCTCGGGCTCGCCTCCGTCGCCGTGTATTCGGAGGCGGACCGGGGCGCGCTCCACGTCGCGTACGCGGACGAGGCGTACCTGATCGGCCCGGCCCCGGCGGCGGAGAGCTACCTCCGGATCGAGACGATCGTGGAAACCGCGCAGCGAGCCGGGGCAGGCGCCGTTCACCCGGGCTACGGGTTCCTCGCCGAGAACCCCGCGTTTGCGCGGGCGGTGGAGGACGCCGGCCTCGTCTGGATCGGGCCGCCGCCGGCGGCGATCGAGCTGATGGGCGAGAAGACGCGCGCGCGTGCGGCGATGCAGGCCGCCGGTGTCCCGATCATCCCCGGCACGACCGAGCCGGTCGCCTCCGTCGAGGAGGTGCTCGCGGTCGGCGAGTCGATCGGCTATCCGCTGCTGATCAAGGCCGCCGGCGGCGGCGGCGGCAAGGGGATCGAGGTCGTCGAGGCGCCCGCGCAGGCAGCGCGAGCCTTCGAGACCGCGCGACGGCAGGGACGCTCGTATTTCGGCGACGCAGACGTATACGTCGAGAAGCTGATCCTCGACCCGCGCCATGTCGAGGTGCAGGTGCTCGCCGACGCGCACGGCCACGTCATCCACCTCGGCGAGCGCGACTGCACGATCCAGCGCCGCCATCAGAAGCTCGTCGAAGAGACGCCGTCGCCGGCCGTCGACGCAGAGCTGCGTGCGCGTATCGGCGCGATCGCCGTGAACGCGGCGCGCGCGGCCGGCCATCGCTCGGCGGGGACGATCGAAGGGCTGCTGACGACGGACGGCGACTACTTCTTCATGGAGATGAACACGCGCATCCAGGTCGAGCACACGGTGACCGAGCTCGTCACCGGGCTCGATCTCGTGCGCGAGCAGATCCGCGTGGCGCTCGGGGAGCCGCTGTCGGTGACGCAGGCCGACGTCGAGCTGCGCGGCCACGCGATCGAGTGCCGCATCAACGCCGAGGACGCGACGCGCGGCTTCCTGCCGTCCCCGGGGCTCGTCACCGCCTACCGTGAGCCGGCCGGCCCCGGCGTGCGTGTCGATTCCGGCGTCACCGCCGGCGATGAGGTCTCCGGCCTCTACGACCCGCTAATCGCGAAGCTGATCGTGCACGGGGTCGACCGCGAGCACGCACGCCGGCGGATGCTGCGCGCGCTCGACGAGTTCGTGATCGCCGGGCCGGCCACGCTGGTCGGCTTCCACAAGGCGCTGCTCTCGCACGACTGCTTCATCCGCGCCGAGACGTGCCACGGGCTCGTCGAGTCGGACGAGCTCGCCGCCCGCGTCCGCGCGCTCGAGGACGCCGCTGCTCCTCCGCGCGCGGCGTCCGGCAGGACGGTCGCGCGTGCGCGGACGGTCGAGGTCGACGGGCGGCGCTTCGACGTCCGCCTCGTCGACCCCGAGCCGCCGTGGGCAGCGCTCGCACGCCGGCGCGCCGAGCGCGTGCGCACCGGCGGCGGCGCAACGGGCCGCGACCCGGTCGTGTCGCCGATGCAAGGAACGGTGCTCGCCGTCGCCGTCGCCGAGGGCGACGAGGTCGAGGCCGGCCGCGTGCTCTGCGTCGTCGAGGCGATGAAGATGGAGAACGAGGTCGTCGCCCACCACGCCGGCACGGTCACGGACCTGTCGGTGCAGCCGGGCCAGAGCATCGGCGCCGGCCACGTCATCTGCGTTTTGACCTAGATCGAGCGCTGGTACGAGCGGAACGTCCACGTCGCGAATGCGGACGTGACCGCGGTCGCGACGACGAGGAAGAGCAGGAACTCCGCGCTCGTGCCCCAGTCGCCGCCCGTGACGACGGCGTTGCGCGCCGCGTGCACGCCCCAGTTGACCGGGTTGAAGCGGGCGATGCTGCTGATCCAGCCGGGCATCAGCGCCGTCGAGAGCAGGATCGACGAGAGGAACATCAGCGGCAGCCCGACGAAGTTCGCCGTCGCGATCATCGACGCCGCCCGCCGCAGGAGGAGAGCGATCCCGTTCGAGAAGCCGGAGAACACCATCGCGAGCAGCGCCGACGCGGCGAGCACGACGAGCCAGCCGAGCGCGCCGCCGTGCACGCGCACGCCGAGCGCAAGCCCGACGAGCAGCAGGATGATCGCCTGGAGCACGGCGGTGATGCCCGCGCGCACGACCTGCGAGAGCACGATCGCGAGCCGCGACGCCGGCGCGGCGAGGAAGCGGTCGACCACGTGCCGGTCGAGGTCGTTGATCATCGCCATCCCGGACCACGTGCCGCCGAAGAACGCGTTCATGCACACGATCCCGGGTGTGAGGAACTCGACGTAGCTGCTCGCGCCGCCGCGCAGCGTGGGCACGCGCGAGAAGAGCTGCCCGTAGAGCAGCAGCCAGATCAGCGGCTGGATGATCATCACGGCGATCCAGATCGGCTCGCGCATGAGGTTGCGCGCCTGCCGCACGACCATCCAGCCGGTGTGCCGCAGCACCTGCGGCATCAGTGTCCCCACCCCTGTGCGGCCGGCGTGTGCTCCGTGTCCTCGGCCGTGAAGTCGCGTCCCGTGTAGTGGAGGTAGACGTCGTCGAGCGACGGGCGCGCGGTCGTGACCGCCACGACGGGGAAGCCGCGGCCCTCGAGCGCAAGGAGGATCGACGGGATCGCCTGCGCGCCGTTCGGCACGCGCGCCCGCACGACCTGCCCCTCGAGGTGCACCTCGCCGGCGCCGTCGACCTGCTCGACGACCTGCACCGCTTCCTGCAGTCGGCCGTCCGTCTCGCGCAGCTCGACGCTCACCGACTCGCCGCGCAATCCGGCCTTCAGCGCCTCCGGCGTACCCTCGACGACGATCTTGCCCCGGCTGACGATCGCGACGCGCTCGGCGAGGCGGTCGGCCTCCTCGAGGTAGTGCGTCGTGAGCAGGATCGTCAGGCTCTCCTGCCTCGTCAGCCGCTCCACCTCGACCCACATCGCCGCGCGCGCCTCGGGGTCGAGTCCCGTCGTCGGCTCGTCGAGGAAGAGCACCCGCGGCTTGTGAACGAGGCCGATCGCGACGTCGAGGCGCCGTTTCATGCCACCCGAGTAGCCGCGCGCGATGCGGTCGGCGGCGTCGGTGAGGCCGATCAGCTCGAGCAGCTCCTCCACGCGCTTCTTCAGCGGCGCCCCGGCCATGCCGTGGATGCGTCCCTGGAGCAGCATGTTCTCGCGCCCGGTCGCCTCCCAGTCGACGCCGGAGTCCTGGGCCACGTAGCCGATCGTGTGCCGCACGCGGTTCGGGTGCGCGACGACGTCCTCCCCGCCGACGAAGGCGCGTCCGGAGTCGGGCCGGGTCAGCGTGGTGAGCACGCGCACCGTCGTCGACTTGCCGGCGCCGTTCGGCCCGAGCAGCGCGAATACCTCGCCGTCCCGCACCGAGAAGGAAACGCCGTCGAGCGCCTGCACGGTCTTGTAGCGCTTCGTGAGGTTCTCCGCGACGATCGCGTCCATACGCTCAACTCTATCGTTACGAGAAAAGGACGTTCTCCGAACTGAGCTAACGATATCGGCCAGAAAAGGAAGGAAAATAATCTAATAAAACAGTGATATCTAGGAAGTTTACGATACAATGCGCTCATGCTGGAACAGGCGGAGAAGGTGGGAGGCACCCTGGACAACATCCTTCGGCTCCGAAGAGCCGAGCGGACGGTCCACGGAGACCTGCGCTCCGAGCTCGCAGCGGTGCGGGAGTCATTGGAGAGATCCGTGGGCCGTAGCGTTCGTCCGGCCGACGCGGCGCGCGCCCTTGGCATCACATCGCCGTCGATGAGCCGCTGGCTCGATGCAGGCGAGATTGCCTCGGTGTTAACTCCTGAGGGTCGGCGTGAAGTTCCTCTCGACGCGTTGATCGCGCTACTCGATGAAGTGGAACAGGAGCGCAGCCAGGGCAGCGGTCGACCCGTTGCTCGCGTCATCAACGATCGCAAGCGTCGCGCCGTTGAAGCCGTGGACCTCAACCGCCTCCTACCGCGTCGAAAGACCCGTGGGCATCGGGCCGCGGAGCTTCAGGCGCTCGCCTACCATCGACTCGTTGCCGAGCGGCTCGACGACGCCGTTGTCGAGGAAGCACGCCGTAAGCTCCGTCGGTGGCATCGCGAGGGAAGGATCGACCCGCGCTGGTTCGATGAGTGGGAGCGGACGCTCGAGAAGCCGCTCGACCAGATCGCCCGGGTCATCAGTGCCGGGTCGCCTCGCGCTAGAGAACTGCGGCAGACGTCACCGTTCGCCGGTGTCTTGACCGAGCAAGAACGGAATCGCCTGGTGCACGCCGTGGAGGAGCGCGCGAAGACATAGAGACGCCAGGATTTCGAACACGTGGTCAAGGCGGCGGCTGATATTGCTCGCGACGAGATCGTCGTCGGCAGTCGAACCGAGCTAAAGAAGGCACGATCGTTGTCTGGTACCTGGAACGTCCACGACCTCACGCTCGCGAAGCTCCCGGCGGGCCGCGAGCATGACTTCGAGTTCGTCGAGGACGCGCTTCGTGCGGAGCTCGTGGACATCGAGCAGTTGCGACTTGGTGTCGATCTCATGCCGTCACGCGAGATGGCACTCGTCCGTGAACGGCTTGAAGGAATACTCGCCCGTGTGGCTTTGACCGAGGCAGCCGGAGAGCGTCGATTGCGCCGCTGACCGGCGGTGCATCGCTAGAGTCAGCCGCCGTGGACCTCTACGAGTACCAGGGCAAGGAGCTCTTCCGGCGCGTCGGCATCCCCGTCTCGAACGGGCGCCGCGCCGACACGCCGCAGGAGGCGCGGGCGGCAGAGCAGGAGCTCGGCGGCCCGGTCGTCGTCAAGGCCCAGGTGCTCACCGGCGGCCGCGGGAAGGCGGGCGGCGTCAAGCTCGCCGACGGCCCCGACGCGGTCGAGCAGACCGCGAAGCAGATCCTCGGCCTCGACATCAACGGCCACATCGTCCGGCGGCTCTGGATCGAGAAGGCCTCGGACATCGCGAAGGAGTACTACCTCTCGATCGCGTTCGACCGCGGCGCGAAGAAGCCGCTCTTCATGTTCACGACGCAGGGCGGCATCGATATCGAGCAGGTGGCGGCGGAGAGCCCGGAGGCGCTCGTGCTCCTGCACGTCGATCCGTCCGAGGGCTTCCAGCCGTGGGTGGCACGGCGTCTCATCTATGGCGCCGGAGTCACCGACCTGTCCGAGCAGAGGCAGATCGCGGACATCGTCGAGAAGCTCTACCGCGCATTCGTCGAGTTCGACGCGATGCTCTGCGAGATCAATCCGTTGATCGTCACGCCCACGGGTGAGGTGAAGGCGCTCGACTCGAAGTTCACCGTCGACGACAACGCGCTCTTCCGCCACCCCGACATCGCGGAGATGCGCGACAACCTCGCAGCCGATCCGCTCGAGACGTTCGCGCGCGAGAAGGGCGTCACGTACGTGAAGCTCGACGGCAGCGTCGGCATCTGCGGCAACGGCGCGGGCCTCTCGATGTCGACGGTGGACGTCGTCGCGCACGTCGGCGGCACGCCGGCGAACTTCTGCGATCTCGGCGGCGGCGGCTCCGCGCAGGGCGTCGTCGACGCGCTCGAGGTGATCACGCGCGATCCGCAGGTCAAGTCGATCTTCTTCAACATCTTCGGCGGCATCACACGCTGCGACGAGGTGGCGCGCGGCATCCTCGAGGCGCTCGACCGGCTCGACATGTCGCAGTACCCGATCGTCGTCCGGCTCGACGGCACGAACGCGGTCGAAGGGCGGAAGATCCTCGCCGAAGCCGGCAAGCCGAACATCCATCCCGAGGCGACGATGCTCGACGGCGCCCGTCGCGCGGTGGAGCTCGCGACGTGAGCGGCGACGTCTGGTCGGAGCGGGCCGAGGCGTACCGTACGAGCGCGATCCACGCTGCCGGCGACGACCTCGACCTCACCGTTGCCTGGTGCGAGCCGGGCGATGGCGTGAACGCCCTCGACGTCGCGACCGGCGGCGGACACGTCGCACGCGGGCTGCGGGAGGCGGGCTGCTCCGTCGTCACCGTCGATCCCGCGCCGGGCATGCAGGCGGACGTGATCGCACCCGCGGATCACCTTCCCTTCGCCGACGGGAGCTTCGACGCAGTCGCCTGCCGGCTCGCCGCGCATCACTTTCCCGACGTCGTCGCCGCGGTGAAGGAGATGGCGCGCGTCGCCGGCGGCCGCGTAGTCATCTGCGACAACACGTTCGTCAGCGAGTCGTCCGAGGAGGCCGACCGCCTGCGCGATCCGAGCCACGTGCGCAACTACTCCGTGGCCGAGTGGGAGAGCTTCTACGAGCTCGCAGGGCTCGAGGTGGCAGAGAGCCTGCACCTGGACAGGCCGCTCGAGATCGCGCCGTGGCTCGAGCGGGCTGGCTGCACGGGCGCGGACGCGACGCGCGTCCTCGAGCTGCTCGGAGACCGCGTCACCGACGGCTGGATGCCGCTGCCGACGCTCGTCGTCAAGGGGATCCCGACGTAATGGCCATCATCGTCGACCGGGAGACGCGCCTCGTCGTCCAGGGGCTCACCGGCAGCGAGGGCCGCTTCCACGGACTCCGGAACCGCGCGTACGGGACGAACGTCGTCGCCGGCGTCACACCGGGCAAGGGCGGGCAGGACGTCGAGGGAATTCCCGTGTTCGACACCGTCTCCGACGCGGTCGACAAGGCGGGAGCGAACACGACGCTCATCTTCGTCCCGGCACGGTTTGCGGCCGACGCGATCTATGAGGCGGTCGACGCCGGGATCGGCACGGTGATCTGCATCACGGAGCACGTCCCGGTGCACGAGATGCTCCACGCGTACACGTACTTCCGCCCCCAGGGCGTGACGATGATCGGCCCGAACTGCCCCGGTGTGCTCTCGCCCGGCAAGGCGAACGTCGGGATCATTCCGGCCGAGATCTTCAACGAAGGCTCCGTCGGGCTCGTCTCGCGCTCCGGCACGCTCACGTACCAGATCGGGCACGAGCTGACGCAGCTCGGCCTCGGCAACTCGACGATCGTCGGCATCGGCGGCGATCCGGTCGTCGGCTCGTCCTTCATCGACGTGCTGGCGAAGTTCGAGGCGGACGCGGAGACCGAGCTGATCGTGATGGTCGGCGAGATCGGCGGCGACGAGGAGGAGAAGGCGGCGCAGTACATCAGCGAGCACGTGACGAAGCCGGTGCTCTCGTACATCGCGGGCTTCTCGGCGCCGGCCGGCAAGACGATGGGACATGCAGGCGCGATCATCTCCGGCTCTGCCGGCACCGCGCAGGCGAAGAAGGATGCGCTCGAGGCGCGCGGCATCCAGGTCGGCACGACGCCGACCGAGGTCGCGCAGCTCGTCGCCGAGCGGATGAAGTCCTAGTCGGGCTGCCCCGTTAGGGGTAGACGGTGTACGCCATAACGAGGACAGGCACTGCGGCGCGCAAGTCGGATTCTGCTATTCCGTGATGGTGACGCGCACGCTGGCCGCGCAACCCGCTGTTCGCTGGGTCGCGACGGCGGCAGGCTACTTTGCCCTCGCCTGGCTCTCCGGGATCGGTGAGTTCGCCCGGGAAGGCGTCCCGCTCGTCGGGTTCCCGCTGGGGGTCGCGTTCATCGCGGTGCAGCTCGGCGGCCCGTGGCTCGTCACCGCGGTCGTCGTCGGCGCGGCAGGCGAGGGCGTGCTGGAGGGTCTACCGGTCGGCGCGATCGTCCTGCTCGCTGCGGCGGCGGCCTCGGTCAGCCTCGCCGCATACGGGATGAGGTGGTTCGCGTGGCTGCGTCCGTCCGGCGAGAAGCTCCGCGACACGCTCATCCGGACCGCCACCTCCATCGGCGCCGCGATCGTGGCGGCGTCGTTCGATCTTGCCGCAGCGAGTCTCGCCGGCGACAGAGCCGATTCGGTGCAGAACTGGGCCGTGCTCGTGCTTTCGAACTACGCCGGCATCGTCGTGGTCGGGCCGTTCGTGCGCGCATGGATACAGCGCCGGTCGCGGGGCGTCGCCCGACCGGTCGAGTGGCTGACGCTGGCCGCGCTTGCGATCGGAGTGTCGACGTTCGCCGATACGGGCCTGCTCGGATTGGATCAGGCGACTGCATATCTGATCTTCCCCGTCCTCATCTGGTCGGCGCTGCGGATGGGACGCATGGGCGCCACCGGGGTCGTGCTCATCTCGGCTCTGGTCGCGCTGGAGGGCACCGTCGACGGAAACGGGCCGTTCGTAGCCAAGACTCCGCTGCAGAGCATGTTCGCGCTCAACGCGTACCTCGCCGTGCTCGGGCTCACCGGGCTTCTCCTCAGCGCGCTCGAGCAGGCGATGCGCGACGCCGAAGCGAAGAACGCCGAAGCAGAGGAGCGGCACGGCGCGTTCATCGAGCAGCTGCCGCTCGTCTCGTACATGCGCAGCCTTGTCGACGCGGACGCGCCGCCGCTCTTCCAGAGTAGGCGGCAGACCGAGGTTCTCCTCGGCTACCCGCTCGAACGGTGGCTTGCCGAGCCCCGCTTCGCATCGAAGCTCGTCCACCCCGACGACCGCGAGGCGAACGAAGCGCTGAACGCACGCAGCCTCGTGGAGGACGTCGTGCAGGGCGAATACCGGATGATCCGCGCGGACGGCCGCACGGTCTGGGTGCTCGACCACATGTCGGTGCTCCGCGACGCGGAGGGCAGGCCGGTCACCCAACAGGGCTTCGTCGTCGACATCAGCGAGCGCAAGGCACTCGAGGAACAGCTCGGACAGGCCCAGCGCCTCGAGGCCCTCGGGATGCTGGCGGGCGGTATCGCCCACGACTTCAACAACCTCCTCACGGCGATCTCCGGGTACGCGGGACTTGCCCTCGACCACGGCGGCAGGGAGAACGAGCGCATTCGCAGCGACCTCGCCGAGGTCAGGGCCGCCGCCGATCGCGCGGCCGATCTGACACGCCAGCTGCTCGCGTTCAGCCGCCGCCAGGTGCTCGCGCGCACCGTGGTCGACCTCAACGCGGTGGTGATCGAGGCGCGCTCGCTGCTCGAGCGGGTGATCGGCGCGCAGGTCGCCATCGTCACGCACCTCGACCCGGAGCTCGTGCGCGTGCGCGCGGACGCGGGCCAGCTCGGGCAGGTGCTCGTCAACCTCGCAGTGAACGCACGTGACGCGATGCCGGACGGAGGCACCCTCACGATCACGACGAGCAACCTGAACGGCGACGCGGTCGTCACCGTGTCCGACACCGGTCACGGCATGGACGAGCAGACGAGCGCTCGCATCTTCGAGCCGTTCTTCAGCACGAAGCCCGTCGGCGAGGGGTCGGGCCTCGGCCTGGCGATGGTGCACGGGATCGTCCAGCAAACGGGCGGCGAGATCAGCGTGAAGAGCGCACCCGGCGGCACGGCCTTTCGCATCGCCCTTCCCGGCACCCATGACGAGCCCGTGGAAGCGGCCGAGCCGGCGGAGACGTCGCCGGGTGGATCGGAGACGGTGCTGCTCGTGGAGGACGAGGACATCGTGCGCCGCCTCGTCGCCGCAATGCTCGAGGGTGAGGGGTACTGCGTGGTCGCAGCGGCAGGGCCCGAAGAGGCGCTCGAGGTGACGGACCCGTACGACCTGCTGCTGACGGACATCGTGATGCCGTCGATGAGCGGGCCCGAGCTCGCCGACCGGCTGATCGAGCGCACGCCCGGCGTCGGGGTGCTCTTCATCTCCGGCTACTCGGGGGCCGCGTTCGCCGACCGTGGCACGTTGATCGCCGATCTGCTCGAGAAGCCGTTCACGGTCGACCAGCTCACGCGCAAGGTGCGTGAAGCGCTCGACGCCCGGCTCGTCCCGGTACCCTGAGAGGCATGGGCGTGATCTCCTTCGCGCGCGGCGTGCCCGCGCCCGAATGCCTTCCCGTCGCCGAGCTGGCCGACTGCGCGCGCGCCGCGATCGAACGCGATGGCAAGACGATCCTGCTCTACGGCCCCGGCGGCGGCTATCCGCCGCTGCGCGAATGGCTCGCCGCGCGCCACGGCGTCGAGGTCGGCCGCGTCGTCCTCACCAACGGCTCGCTCCAGGGCTTCGTCTTCCTCGCCGAGCAGCTCGTCCGTCCCGGCACGCGCGTCTTCGTCGAGGCCCCGACCTACGACCGGCCGCTGAAGATCCTCACGCGTCTCGGCGCGGAGATCGTCGCGGTGGCGATGGACGAGCAAGGACTCCTGCCGGACGCCCTCGAGCAGGCCCTTACGGAGCACGGGACGCCCGCCTTCCTCTACACGATCGCCACCTTCCAGAATCCGAGCGGCCGCACGCTCTCGCTCGAGCGCCGCCGCCGGCTGGTCGAGATCGCGCGGGCGCACGACCTGCTCGTGCTCGAGGACGACCCGTACGGGCTCGTCCGTTACGAAGGCGCTCCGCTGCCGACGCTGTTCGAGCTCGAAGGCGGCGAGCGCGTCGTCTACGCCTCGTCGTTCTCGAAGACGATCGCGCCGGGCGTCCGCGTCGGCTACTTCGTGCTGCCGGCCGAGCTGGCTGCGCAGATCGAGGCGCTCGCCGTGTCGACGTACATCTCGCCGCCGTTCCTCACGCAGGCGACCGTGCACGAGTTCCTCCGGCGCGGCAACTTCGAGCCGAACCTGGAGCGTGTGAACGGCCTGCTGCGGAGCCGCCGCGACGCGATGCTCGAGGCGCTCGAGGAGCAGCTGCCGGACGACGCGACCTGGAGCCGCCCTGAGGGCGGCTACTTCGTCTGGGTCGACCTCGGCTCCGGGACGGACACGGCAGCGTTGCTTCCGCAGGCCGAGGCGGCCGGCGTCACGTACGTCAAGGGCTCCGACTTCTTCGCCGACGGTCGCGGCGGCAACTCGCTGCGCCTCGCGTTCAGCTTCGTCTCGCCGGCGGAGATCGGCGAAGGGATGGCGCGGCTCGCGCCGCTACTTCGGGGCGCCGCGGCGCCTGCGCCTGCGCTCTAGCTGCGCGAGCAGGATCCCGCCCGTCACGCCGAGCGCGAGTGCGAGCAGGATCAGCCAGATCAGCGACACGCTCGCGGTCGCGAACACGAAGTGCAGGTTCACGGATCTGCGGTTCTCGAGCACGAAGGCGATCACGTAGGCGCCGAGCACGACGAGCGCGATCAGCCAGCCGTACAGCCGAGGCTGCCAGTCCTCCTCGAGCTTGTCGGTGTCGACGTGCGGCCTGCGCGGAAGGAAGCGCACCGCGCGATACTACGCGGCTGCGTGCGCCTGGGCGAGCGTGCGCGGGACGAGGCGCGGCTGCGGTGGCGGGGAGAGCCTGCCCATCGAGTGGGCGCGGAAGGTGGGGCAGACCGTCTCACCCGGGAGGGCGCACAGCCCGGCACGGCGGAAGTAGCAGTCGGCGCAGGTTGGCGTGATTCGCTTGGTCATAGAGGAAGGTCCGCAGGCACATCGGGTGGTCCGTCGAAGGGCGATCATAGGGCGCGTTACACGGCGTTCACACGTTGCCGAGGACGAAAACTGACCAAAATCCGGGAGTTTCCGGAAGGCCGAGAACGCGCCGTGATTACGGCTTTGGAGGCAATGTTGCCAGGGCCTGCAACGCCTGGGGAAAACTCTTCACAGCGATGATGCGGAGGCCGTGCGCGTAGCGGCGCGCTTCGACCGCGTTGTCCCCAGCAGGAACGAGGAAGACGTCCGCTTTTGCCTGCCGTACGCCGAAGGTCTTCTGCTTGACGCCGCCGATCGGCGTGACGGCGCCGTTGAGCTCGATCTGCCCCGTTGCGGCCACCTTGTAGCCGTGATCGACGTTGTGGCCGAGCTCCTCCATCACCTCGAGCGCGAAGGCGAGGCCGGCGGAGGGGCCGCCCACGTTGCCCGCGTCGATCCGCACGCGGAGCGGCAGCTTGATCAGCGCCGACTGGTCCGGGCTGAAGCCGACGATCGCGCGCTTCGGACTTGCCGGATCCGCGATCGTCTTGATCTTCTCGATCAGCGCCTGGGCGCCGCGCCGGATGCCGAGCGTCACGACCTGACCGGGGTGGACTTTCGCGAGCACCCCGCGCAGGAGCGCGATCGTCGGCGTCGAGGTTCTGTTCACCGTCACGATCAGATCCTCGGGCTGCAGCTTGCCGACGGCGTGTGTGCCGAGGTCGATCGCGTCGACGGTGACGCCGTTCGGCTTCGCGACGACGTGGTAGCCGAGCCGTCGCAGCGCCACCGCGGCCGCGACCTGCTGCGAGATCGCCATCTGCTGGAGGTCGGCGCGGCGCTGCGCCGCATCGCTCACGCCCGGCGGCACGAGCAGGCTCGCCGGCACGAGCGTCGCGCCCGAGCGGATGAACGGGAACAGCGACTCGAGCTCGCTCGCGCGCCGCTCGAAGATGTCGACGAAGTAGATGCCGCCCGGCCCGGTCGGGTCGTGCCCGCCCTGCACCTCGACGAGCGGGGCGACCGGATGCGCGCCGTCCGGGAGCAGCAGGAAGTTGTTCGAGGGGATGAGGTAGAGGGCGACCGCCGCGATCACGACCAGCCCGACGACGACGCCCACGACGGCGGGGAGGTAGCGAGTGCCGCGGGCCACCGGCTCAGGGTAGCGGCGAGCTTAGAACAGGGAACGCTGGAGGCCGCCGTCGACGACGATCGTCTGGCCGCTGATGTAGCGCGCCCGCTCGGATGCGAGGAAGCAGACGACGTCGCCGAACTCGCCCGGCGTCCCCCAGCGGCGGAGCGGGATCGCCGCGAGGTCGGCTTCGGTCGCGCCGTTCGGATAGAGCTGCTCGAGGCGCGCCGTCGCGATCCGCCCCGGCGCGACGCAGTTCACCGTGATCCCATGCGGCCCGACGTCGCGCGAGAGCGACTTCAGCCAGCCGGTGACGGCCGGCCGGACCGCATTCGACAGCGCGAGATGGTCGACGGGCTCCTTCACGGCGATCGACGTGATCGCGAGGATGCGGCCGCCTTCGCTGCGCTCGAGGTGCGGCAGGCAGAGCTGCACGAGGCGGATCGCCGGGAGCAGCAGCAGCTCGACCGCTTGCTGGATCGACTCCGGCGTCACGTCGATGCCGCTGCCGGGCGGCGGGCCGCCGCCGTTCCAGACGAGGACGTCGATGCCGCCGTACGCCTCGACCGTCGCGTCGACGGCGCGCTGGAGATCGTCTGCGAACGTGACGTCGCCGCCGACCGGAAGCGCGCCGATGCGCTCCGCCTCGCGCTCGAGCAGGTCGCGGCGCCGGCCGAGCATCGCGACGTGCGCACCCTCCGCGGCGAGCGCCTCGGCGCTCGCGAGCCCGAGGCCCGAGGACGCGCCCGTGACGAGCGCCGTGCGGCCGGTCAGTCCGAGATCCACGTCACCGCCATCGTCACGACGAGCCTACCCAACGGCGGAAGCCGCCCTCCGAGTCGATCACCTGGCCGGTGAGCCAGCGGGCGTCGTCGCTGCACAGCCACGCGACCAGGCGTGCGGCATCGTCGGGTTCGCCCCAGCGGCCGAACGGCATCCTCGGCGCCGGGTCGACGTCCGCGAGGCCGTAGCCGGTGTCGGTCGGGCCGGGGTGGACGCAGTTGACGGTGATGCCGCGGTCGGCGAGCTCTTCCGCGAGCGTCAGCGTGGCGATCGCGAGCGCGCCCTTCGAGACGGCGTAGGCGAGCTCGCCCGTCATCGGGCTCAGGTGTGCGCCGGAGGTGAAGAGGATGACCCGGCCGTTCTCGCCCTCGAACTGCGCGGCGAACTCGCGCACGAGCAGCAATGACGCGCGCACGTTCTCGTGGAGGAAGGCGTCGATGTGGTCGGCGGTCAGCTCGTCGAGCCGGCCGGAGCCGCTGCGCGCGTGGTTGACGACGAGTACGTCGAGCGGCCCGAGCGCGTCGTGCGCGGCCGCGACGACGCGCGCCGGCGCGTCTCTCTCCGCGAAGTCCGCCTCGAGGTCGGGCTCGAGCTCCGGATCCGCTCCCCACGGCTGCGCCGCGTCGTGCGGCGTCCAGCCCTGCGTGAAGACGGCAGCGCCTGCCGCGCGAAGCCGCTCCGCGATCGCGAAGCCGATCCCGGCGCGCCGCGACGCGCCGGTGACGAGCGCGGTCCGTCCGGCCAGGGTCACCCGGCGACCCTACCCGGTGCCGGGCACGGTGCCGGGAACCGTGAGGAGACCGCAACGCATGCCGCGTGGCTTCGCGACGCGGGCCGCGCTACGTCGTGAGCACGCCGACGACTTCGCGCACGGCGTCGGCCGACGCCTTCAGCGCAGCCTGCTCCGCGTCGGTGAGGTCGAGCTCGACGATCTGCGCGATCCCCGCCGGGCCCAGCTTCACGGGGACGCCCATGTAGAGGCCGTCGATGCCGTACTCGCCCTCGAGGTACGCCGTGCACGGGAGCACGCGCCGCTCGTCGAGCATGATCGAGTCGACCATCTGCGCGGCCGCCGCGCCCGGCGCGTACCACGCCGAGGTGCCCATGAGGTTGACGAGCTCGCCTCCGCCCTTCGCCGTGCGCTCCACCATCGCCTGGATCGTCGCGTCGTCGACGAGCTTCCGCAGCGGAACGCCGCCGACGGTCGTCGCGGAGACGATCGGAACCATCTGATCGCCGTGGCCGCCAAGCACCGTCGCCTGCACGTCCTTCACCGACGAATCGGTGGCCCAGGCGATGAAGGTCGAGAAGCGCGCCGTGTCGAGGATGCCGGCCATCCCGAACACGCGCTGCTTCGGCCACCCGGAGACGTTCTTCGCGACGTGGCACATCGCGTCGAGCGGGTTCGAGACGACGATCAGGATCGCGTCGGGGCTCTGCGCCGTCACCTTCTCGGTCACGTCCGTGACGATCTTCTCGTTCGTCGAGACGAGGTCGTCGCGGCTCATTCCCGGCGAGCGGGGGAGGCCCGCCGTGATCACGACGACCGACGAGCCGGCCGTCGCCTCGTAGCCGTTGGAGCCGGTGACGTTCGGCTCGTAGCCGAGCACGGCGCCCATCTGGTTGATGTCGAGCGCCTTGCCCTGCGGCAGGCCTTCCTTGATGTCGACGAGCACGACGTCGGCGTAGTCGCGCGTCGCCAATACCTGCGCGCACGTCGCACCGACGTTCCCGGCGCCGACGACCGTGATCTTGCGCCGCTCGCTCATACGGTTACTCCGGCCTCCAGCTTCTCGATCACCGCGTCGGCGACCTCGCTCGTCCCGACCGCGGTCGGGTCGTTGCGGGTCGGCTTCATGTCGTACGTGACGCTGACGCCCTCGGCGATCACGTCGGAGATCGCGCGCTCGACGCGCGCCGCCGCCTGATGCTCGCCGAGGTGGCGGAGCATCAACATTCCGGAGAGCAGCTCGGCCATCGGGTTCACCTTATTCTGCCCCGCGTACTTCGGCGCCGAGCCGTGCGTCGGCTCGAACACCGCGACGCGCTCGCCGTAGTTCGCGCCGGGCGCCATGCCGAGGCCGCCGATCATCCCGGCGCACAGATCGGAGAGGACGTCGCCGTAGAGATTCGGCAGCACGAGGACGTCGTACTCCTCGGGGCGCTGGACGAGCTGCATGCACATGTTGTCCACGATGCGGTCGTCGAACTGGATGTCCTCGTTCTCCGCTGCCACCTCGCGCGCGACGCGCAGCCAGAGGCCGTCGGTGAACTTCATGATGTTCGCCTTGTGGACGCAGGTGATCTTCTTGCGCCTGTTCTTCCGCGCGTAATCGAAGGCGAACTCGAAGATGAGGCGCGTCCCCGTCACCGAGATCGGCTTGATCGAGATGCCCGAGTCGTGGTGGCGCAGCGTGCCGCCCTTCGACTCGATCCACCGGATCAGCTCCTCCGCGTCGGGCGTCCCCTGCTCGTACTCGATCCCGGCATAGAGGTCCTCCGTGTTCTCGCGCACGAGGATCAGGTCGACGTCCTGGAAGCGGCTGCGCACCCCGGGGTAGCTCTTGCACGGCCGTACCTGCGCGTACATGTCGAGCTCCTTGCGGAGCGCGACGTTGACCGACCGGAAGCCGCCGCCGATGGGGGTCGTGATCGGCCCCTTGAGCGCGACGCCGGTCTCGCGGATCGCGTCGAGAACCTCGGGCGGCAACGGGTTGCCGCCGTGCTGGGCCATCACGTCGGCCCCGGCGTCGCGGACGTCCCAGTCGAACTCGACGCCGGTCGCCTCGAGCACGCGGCGCGTGGCCTCGGTCAGCTCGGGACCGGTGCCGTCGCCTGGAATGAGCACGACCTTGTGCGCCATGCCGTCGAATCTAGCGGAGTCCTTCGGACGGGTGCGCCGGTAGATTGCCCGGGATGACGCTCGCCGAAGCTGCGGCCCAAGCGGACGAGCTCGCTCTGGCCGGCTCGGAGCGCGAGCTTGCCGACCTGCGGGCGCACTGGGCCGACGACCTCGAGGCGGCCGTCCGCAGCGCCGACTTCCGGGAGCGGGCCGTCGCCTTCCGCGCCCTCGGGCAGTTCCGCTGGCGGGCAAAGGAGGAGTTGCTGCGGCGCGGACTCGACGACGAGAGCCCGGCGTGCCGCGGCTCGGCCCTGCTCTCGCTCGAGCTGCTCTCGCGCGACCATCCGAGCACGATCAACGGCGTGCGTCCCCTCCTGCACACGCTCGCGAACGCGGACGGGAACGCCGCAGTGCGCCGGCTCGCCGTGCTCTGCCTGAAGAACGGGTCGCCGCAGCGCGAGACGATCGTGCTGCTCGAGGGGCTCGCGGGCGACGACGAGATCGATGCGCCGCTGCGTCAGGCGGCCGCAAACGTCGCACAGCAGCTGAAGCGCAGACAGCCGCGCAGCAAGTAGCCGGTTACTTCTTGCGGGCGTGCGGGTGCGCCTGGAAGTAGAGCTCGCGGCGGCGCCGGTCGGAGACGTGCGTGTACCGCTCCGTCGTCGAGAGATCGGCGTGTCCCAGCATCTCCTGCACCGAGCGCAGGTCGGCGCCGCCTTCGAGCAGGTGCGTCGCGAAGGAGTGCCGCAGCAGGTGCGGATGGACGCGCTCGGGCTCGAGGCCCGCGACGGCGGCGAGCCGGCGCAGGATCAGGAACGCGCCGGCGCGCGTGAGCGCACCGCCCTGCGCATTGAGGAACAGCTCGGGCCGGTGGCGCTTGTCGAGGTACGGCCGCCCCCGTGAGAGGTAGCGCCGCAGCGCCTCGATCCCCTCGCGTCCGAGCGGGACGACGCGCTCCTTCGAGCCCTTGCCGAGACAGCGGATGAGCCGCCGCTCGAGATCCACCCCGGAGCGTTCGAGCCCGACCGCTTCGCTCACGCGCAGCCCGGCGCCGTACAGGAGCTCGACGAGCGCACGGTCGCGCAGCGCGCGCGGCCCGGTGCCGCCGGCCGCGTCGATCAGGCGCTCGGCCTCGCCGGGAGACAGCGTGCGCGGCAGCGTGCGCCGGCGCCGGGGCAGCTCGAGCTCGGCTGCGGGGTTGTCCGTGCGCGCGCCGATCAGCACCTGGTGCCGGTAGAAGGAGCGGACCGCGGCGACGCGGCGCGCGATCGTCGTCGCGGCGCGCCCGGCGGCCCGCAGCGAGGCGACATAGCCGGCGAGGTCGTCGTTCGAGGCGTCGGCCGGAGAGCGCTCGAGCCAGGCCGACAGGTCGGCGAGGTCGCGCCGATATGCATCGACGGTGCGCGGCGCGAGCCGCGCCGCGGCGAGCGCAAGGAACGACTCGACGGCGGGATCGGCGTTCATGACCTGGGATGGGCGTGGTCGTAGACGCGGCGCAGCCGGCGCGCGTCGACGTGGCTGTAGATCTGCGTCGTCGAGAGCGAGCTGTGCCCGAGCAGCTCCTGAATCGTGCGCAGGTCGGCGCCACCCTCGAGCAGGTGCGTCGCGAACGCGTGCCGCAGCCGGTGGGGATGCGGCGAGATGCGCCGCAGCGTGCTCGTGTCGAGCCGCCTGCCGCGCACCGAGAGGAAGAGCGCGTCGTTGGCGCCCTGTGCCAATGCGGGCCGCGCGTCGCGAAGATAGCGTGCGACCCACCAGGACGCTTCCTCGCCGAGCGGCACGACGCGCTCCTTGCCGCCCTTGCCGTGCGTGACATGGACGAGCTCCTGCTCGAAGTCGACGTCGCCGAGGTCGAGCCCTACCGCCTCGGCGCTGCGCAGGCCCGCGGAGTAGACGAGCTCGACGAGCGCGCGGTTCCGCAGCGCCACCGGCCCCTCGCCTTCGAGCGCAGCGAGCTCCTTCGTCAGCTCCGCGGGGCGCGGCGCGTCGGGCAGCCGCCGGCCGCGCCGCGGCGCGAGCCGTGCGTCCGGCACGCGGGCCGGGCCGAGCGCGTGGCGGAGAAACGCGCGCACCGCGGCGAGCTTGCGCGAGATCGTCGCGGGCGCGAGACGACTCGGGCGGCGTCCGGGCCGGGCGGCGCCGAGGTGCGACACGTAGGCGACGAGCGTGCGAACGTCGACGTCGTCGAGCGCCGCGCCGCGGGCGGCGAGCCAGCCGCAGAACTCCTCGACGTCGACGCGATAGGCCCGCCGGGTGCTCTCCGCAAGCGTGGGCGAATCGAGAAAGCGTGCGGCAGCCGTGCGGGAGTCCACGGTGCTGCATTCGACGTCCCGCTCGCGCAGCCTCCGCCGGATCGGGCAGTGTTGACTGCGTGAGCCACGGCGCCAGGGTCTGGATCGCTCTCTCGACGGTCTATGTGATCTGGGGCTCGACCTACCTCGGGATCGAGCTTGCCGGCGAGACGATCCCGCCGACGTTCGCGGTCGGAACGAGGTTCGTCGCGGCGGGGCTGCTGATGGCGGGCTTCACGATCTGGCGGCGCGGTGCGGGCGTGCTCCGCGTGAGCTGGCGCGAGCTCGGCTCGTGCGTGCTCATCGGCGCGCTGCTTCCCGGCGCGAACGCGATCCTGTTCGTGGCCGAGCGGCACGTCGCGACGGGGCTGTCCGCGCTGATCATCGGCGCGGTGCCGCTGTGGGTGGTCGTGCTGCGCACGCTCACGGGGGACCGGCCGCCGCGGGCCGCGCTCGCCGGCGTGGGGGCCGGCTTCTGCGGCCTCGTGCTGCTCGTCCGCCCGGGCGGCGGCTCACCGCTCTGGGCGCTGCTGCTCGTCGTCTGCTCGTCGCTGATGTGGGCCACCGGCTCGTTCCTCTCGGGCCGCCTGCCGATGCCGGCCGACACGTTCGCCGCGACGTCGCTCGAGATGCTCGCCGGCGGCGCGATCCTGCTGCCGATCGGTCTCGCGACGACGCACCCGCACTTCGGTCAGTTCTCGGGACGCTCGATCTTCGGATGGTTCTATCTCGTCACGTTCGGGTCGATCGTCGGCTACACCGCGTACGTGTGGCTTCTCGACAACGCGCCGATCGGCAGGGTGGCGACATACGCGTACGTCAACCCGGTCGTTGCGATCACGCTCGGCGCGATCGTGCTGCACGAGAAGCTCACTTGGACGATCGGGGCCGGCGCCGTGCTCGTGCTTGCCTGCGTCGCCGTCGTCGTGCGGACGGAGTCAGTGCCACGTCGCGCGGAGCACGCGGAGCCAGTTCCCATGACCGAGGGCCCGTAGGTCGCCGTCGGGCCAGCCACGGGCGGCGAGCCCGTCGAGCAGTGCCTGCATCTTCGTCGCGTCGCCGAGGGCGCGGATCGGCATGCATCCGTCGAAGTCCGAGCCGAGCGCGACGTGCTCGATCCCCATCCGTCCGGCGAGGTACTCGATCTGGTCGAGCAGCACGTCGAGCTGCGTGTCGGCGTCGATCTCCGCGCGCGGGTGGGTCATCGTGCGGTCGAACACGGCGCCGACGAGCCCGCCCGAGTCGCGAATCGCATCGAGTTGCGTGTCCAGGAGGTTGCGCGGGATCGGCGTGAGCGCGTGTGCGGCGGTATGTGTCGCGACGAGCGGCGCGTTCGACACACGCGCGACGTCGAAGAAGCCTGCTTCGTCGAGATGCGAGAGGTCGACGAGCACGCCGAGCTCGTTGCACGCGCGGACGAGCGCGAGCCCCGGGCCGGTCAGCCCGGGCCCCGTGTCCGGCGTTCCCGGATAGCGGTACGGGACGCCGTAGCCGAACGCGTTCGGCCTGCTCCACACGAGACCGAGCGAGCGCAGTCCGCGCTCGTGCCACGCCGCGAGGTTTGCGAGGTCGGGCGCGATCGGCTCGGCTCCTTCGAGATGGAGGACACCGCCGACCGCGTCGCCCGCGATGCAGCGCTCGAGCTCCGAGACCGTGCGGACGGGCGTCAGGTCGCGCTCGAAGATCGCCACCAGCTCTGCGGCGATGCGCGTGGCGCGCTCCCGCTCGAGCGGTGGCTCCGGCGGCAGCTCGTATCCGTACTCCGTGCGCGCGATCGCTGCGAAGAGGTCCTGCTTCTCGTCGTGCGCCGGCACGAACATCGCGAAGAAGCCGGCGGCGATCCCGCCTTCGCGCATGCGCGGCACGTCGAGCTGGCCCTCGTCGCCGCTTGGGTCCGCGAGCGAGCCGCCGCTCCGCCACACGCGCAGGAGCGCGTCGTTGTGACCGTCGACGACCGGGATCACACGAGCTCGCCCGGGAGCAGCGAGTACATCGCCCAGTCGAGCCGGCGCTCCAGGCGCGGACTCCAGTACGCGGAGCGCAGCACGCCCTCGAGCCGGAAGCCCACCTTCTCGGCCACGCGCCGCGAGGCGGTGTTCTCGACGTCGGCGCGCAGCTGCACGCGTGCCGCGCCTTTCGCGAGCGCCCAGCCGGCGAGCAGCCGCACGGCGCTCGTGGTCACGCCGCTGCCGCGCGCATCCGCGCGCAGCCAGTACCCGATCTCGGCGATGTCGCCTGCCTCGTTCCAGGCCGCGCCGATCGAGCCCAGCACCGCGCCCTTGCCGGTGTCCGTGATCGCGAACCGGGACTCGCGCTCCTGGCCTGTCATGCCGCGCGCGTAGGCGAGCGCGTCCTCGATCGTGTACGGCTGCGGGATCTGGTCGAGCCAGCGCCCGATCTCCTCGTCGCCGTCGATACAGGCGACGATCGCGGGCGCATCGGCCTCCGTCCAGGGCCGGAGCGCGACAACAGCGTCCGAGAGCGCCTCTTCGGGCCGCAGATCGCTCATGGCGAATACCATACGGCTGATGACGGCGATGGACGTTCGCGACGCGGTGGATCTCTCCGTACACGGGATCGCCGCGAGCGGCCGCGTGATCCGGAATCCGACGACGTCACTGCTCTACGAGCACGCGATCGCGCGCGGCGAGGCCCGCATCGCAGAGGGCGGCTCGCTCGCCGTCGACACCGGCCGGTTCACCGGGCGTTCCCCGAAGGACAAGTTCGTCGTGCGCGAGCCGGGCTCCCAGGACCGGATCTGGTGGGACGGGAACAACGAGATCGCCGAGCGCTCGTTCGAGCGGCTGCGCGAGAAGGTCGTCGAGCATCTGTCGGCCGAGGCGACCCTGTACGTCGTGGACGCGCTCGCGGGCGCGGATCCTGCGCACCGGCTCACCGTGCGCGTGATCACGACCCATCCGTATCACGCGCTCTTCGCAAAGACGATGTTCATCGACGTGCCGCCCGACGAGCTGCCCGCGTTCTCTGCGCAGGCGCTCGTGCTGCACGCTCCCGCGCTCGAGGCGGATCCGGTCGCGGACGGGACGCGCACGGGCACCTTCGTCGTGTTGCACCCGTCGCGCACCGAGCTCCTGGTCGGCGGCACGTTCTACGCGGGCGAGATCAAGAAGTCGATCTTCAGCGTCATGAACGACCGGCTTCCGCTCGAGGGCGTGTTCCCGATGCACTGCTCGGCGAACGTCGGCGCCGACGGCCATGCCGCGATCTTCTTCGGTCTGTCGGGCACCGGCAAGACGACGCTGTCCGCCGATCCGGAGCGCATGTTGATCGGCGACGACGAGCACGGGTGGGGCGACAGCGGCGTCTTCAACTTCGAAGGCGGCTGCTACGCGAAGGTGATCCGTCTCTCGCAGGCAGCCGAGCCGGAGATCTACAGAACGACGCGCACGTTCGGAACGATTCTCGAGAACGTCGTGATCGACGAGTTCGGCAGGCTCGATCTCGACGACGCGTCGAAGACGGAGAACACCCGCGCGGCCTACACGCTCGAGCAGATCGCGAACGCGCTCCCCGAGAAGCGTGCCGGTCATCCGGCGTCCGTCGTGATGCTGACGGCGGATGCGTTTGGGGTCCTGCCGCCGATCGCACGCCTCGACCGCGCGCAGGCGCTCTACTACTTCCTCTCCGGCTTCACGGCGAAGCTCGCCGGAACCGAGATCGGCGTCGCCGAGCCGCAGCCGACGTTCTCGACGTGCTTCGCCGCGCCGTTCCTCCCGCAGCCCCCCGGCGTATATGCCGACATGCTCGGCCGCAAGCTCGACGAGCACGGCTCGGCCGTCTGGCTCGTGAACACGGGCTGGACGGGCGGCCCGTTCGGCGAGGGCGAGCGCATGCCGATCACAGCGACGCGTGCGCTCCTGCACGCGGCGCTGTCGGGCGGTCTCGCCGACGTCGAATACCGCATCGACCCCGTTTTCGGCTTCGACGTGCCGGTTGCGGTGCCGGACGTCGACCCGGGCCTACTCGACCCGCGCTCGACCTGGCGCGACGCCGAGGCGTACGACCGGCAGGCGCAGGCGCTCGCGCAGATGTTCCGCGACAACTTTGCGAGGTTCAGCCTCGTCGAGCCGGGCCTCGCGGCCGCCGGCCCCCGGGTCTGACGCGGCACGCCCACCCTGTGAGATAGCGTGAGGTCGCGTTGATCGGAGAGCATGACGTCCTTGTCGTCGGCGCCGGCTGTGCCGGCATGCGCGCAGCCATCGAAGCCCACGATGCCGGTGCCGACGTCGCGATGATCTCGAAGCTCCACCCGACGCGCTCCCACTCGGGCGCGGCCGAGGGCGGGATCAACGCGGCGCTCGGCAACGCTGCGGAGGACAGCCCGGAGATCCATGCGTTCGACACGGTCAAGGGCTCCGACTACCTCGGCGACCAGGACTCGATCGAGATCTTCACGCGCGAGGCGCCGGGCGACATCATCCAGCTCGAGAACTGGGGCGCGGTCTTCTCGCGCCGCGAGGACGGCAAGCTCGCCCAGCGCCCGTTCGGCGCCGCCGGCTCGCCGCGCACGATCTTCGCCGCGGACATCACCGGGCACGTGCTCATCCAGGTGCTCTACGAGCAGGTCTGCAAGCGCGACATCAAGGTCTACGAGGAGTTCTTCGCGTGGCAGCTCGTGGTCAACGACGACCGCTGTCAGGGCGTGATCTGCTGGGATTTGCTCAAGGGCGGTCTCAAGACGGTCGGCGGCAAGACGGTCGTGCTCGCCACCGGCGGCGCCGGCCGCCAGTACCGCGTGACGACGAACGCGTACGCCTGTACCGGCGACGGGACGGCGATGGCGCTCCACGTCGGCGTTCCGCTCAAGGACATGGAGTTCATGCAGTTCCACCCGACGACCCTGTACCCGACCGGAATCCTGCTCACCGAGGGCTGCCGCGGCGAGGGCGCGTACCTGCTCAACAAGGACGGCGAGCGCTTCATGCAGAAGTACGCGCCGAACGCGCTCGAGCTCGCGTCGCGCGACGTCGTCTCGCGCTCCGAGCAGACGGAGATCGACGAGGGCCGCGGCATCAACGGCTCGGTGATGCTCGACATGCGCCACCTCGGCGCCGAGCGGATCCTCGACCGGCTGCCGGGCTCCCGCGAGCTGTCGATGACGTTCGCCGGCGTCGACCCGATCTTCGAGCCCGTGCCGGTGCGGCCGGGCGCGCATTACCACATGGGCGGCATCGAGACCGACAGCGACGGCGCCACCGTGCTGACCGGGCTCTACGCGGCAGGCGAGTGCGCGTGCGTCTCGGTGCACGGTGCGAACCGTCTCGGCGGCAACTCGCTGATGGAGACGATCACCTTCGGCCGCCGGTCAGGGCGCGCCGCAGCCGAGTGGGCGCTCTCGCACACGACGATCGACGTCCCCGAGTCGCTCGAGCGCGCCGCGGAGCAGCAGCTGAAGGAGTTGCTCGACCGGGATTCCGGCGAGCGGCCCTGGAAGATCCGCGACGAGCTCGGCGAATCGATGCTCGAGAACTTCAGCGTCTTCCGCCGCGAGGACAAGATGCTCCGGCAGGTGGCGATCATCGAGGAGCTGCGCGAGCGCTACCGCAACGTCTACGTCGAGGACAAGGGCGCCGTGTTCAACAGCGACCTCACGCAGGCGATCGAGCTGGGCAACCTGCTCGACACCGCGCTCTGCATGGTCACCGCGGGAATCGCGCGCAAGGAGAGCCGCGGCGCGCACGCCCGGCCGCACGACTACCCGACGCGCGACGACGAGAACTTCATGCACCACTCGATCGTCCACTGGCGCGACGGCGGACCCAACCTCTCGACGAAGCCCGTGCGCTTCACGAAATGGGAGCCGCAGGAGCGGAAGTACTGATGCGCCGCCTTGCCGTTGCCGTCATGTTGCTGGCGCTGCCGCTCGCGGCCGCAGCGTGCGGCGGCTCGAAGCCGAAGGCGACCGGCGCGGCGAGCGGCGCCTTCGCGATGGCAGCCGTCCAGGCCGCCGCCCGGAAGACGGCGCTCGCGGGCAGCGAGCACATGACGCTCAACGTGGCGGGGGCGACGTCCGGCCAGAGCCTGGCCGTGAAGGGGCAGGGCGACTTCGACAACACGAAGCACGTCGGCTCGCTGCACATGAACTTCTCGGTGTCGACGATCAACTCCACGATCGACGTCGTGCTCAACCAGACGAACATGTATCTGAAATCGCCACTGTTCGCGCTCGTGCTGCCAACCGGGAAGACGTGGCTGAAGCTCGACCTCGCGAAGGCGGCGGCGTCGCAGGGCCTGAACCTGAACACGCTGCTTTCGCAGGACCCGACGAAGACGTTGAGCTCCCTCCAGAGCCTCCGCGGGGCGACCGTAGTCGGGACGGAGCAGGTCGACGGCGTCTCGACGACGCAGTACCGCGCCACCATCGACCCGTCGAAGCTGCCCGCCGCCGCGGGCGCGACGCAGCCCGGCGTCTACAATGTGTGGGTCGGCGACGACGGCTACGTCCACCGTCTGCGCGCCCGTGTCGTCACCGGCAGCGGCACGAAGAAGGCGGTCGTCAACCTCACCGCGGATCTCTCGAGCTTCGGCAAGCCCGTCACCGTCACCCTGCCGCCGCCGGGGCAGATGGCGACGACGAACGGCTCCTCGATCCCCGGACTCGGAGGCTGAGTTGAAGGTAGCTCTCAAGATCTGGCGCTACGACTCCTCGAGCGGCGAGCGCGCGCTCAGGGACTACGAGTTCGACGCGCCCGAGGAGGCGACGCTGCTCGACTGCCTCGACATCGTCAAGGACAAGATCGACGGCTCGCTCGGCTACCGCAAGAGCTGCCGGATGATGATCTGCGGCTCCTGCGGGATGCGCATGGACGGCGCCGCGGTGCTCGCATGCAAGGTGCGCATGCACGAGATCGCCGAGGCCGGCCGCGTGCCGGTGATCTCCGCGATGGGGAACCTGCCGGTGCTCAAGGACCTCGTCGTCGACATGGATCCGTTCTGGCAGAAGTTCAAGGCGATGAAGCCGTACCTCCAGCCGGGCTACGACCGGCCCGAGGACGGGCGCGAGTACCTGATCACGCAGGAGCGCATGAACGTCGTGCACAAGGAGGCGCTCTGCATCAACTGCGGCTGCTGCGTCTCCGAGTGCAACGCGATGGAGTCCGACCCGGAGTTCCTCGGGCCGCAGGCGCTCGCGAAAGGAATGCGCTTCGTCGGCGACCCGCGCGACGGCGCCACGGTGGAGCGGCTCGAGGAGTACAGCGGCGAGCACGGGATCTGGGAGTGCACGCGCTGCTTCTTCTGCAACGAGCGCTGTCCGAAAGGCGTCGACCCGCGCGACGCGATCGCGAAGCTCGGCGCGGAGGCGATCAAGCACGGGATCGACCGCGACATGGGCGCGAAGCACGCGAAGTGGTTTGTGCGCTCGAGCGAGACGACGGGCTGGCTGCGCGAGACGGAGCTCGTGCCGAAGACCCAGGGCGTCCTCTCGACGGTGAAGCAGATGAAGTTCGCGATGAGCCTGATGTCGCACAACAAGGCCGGCATCACCTTCCCGCCGCACGTCGCGAAGGACGTCGACGAGGCGCGCAGCCTGCACAAGCTCACGCGCGAGCAGGATCGCCAGGGCGCGCTCGGCCACGTGCAGGGCGAGCACGCGCTCCAGTGGCTCGGCCACGGCCACCAGGAGGCGCGCGACCCCTACGGGCCCGGCTCGTTCCCGAAGCCCTACCTGCCCAGCGAGAAAGAGGAGACGGCATGAAGCGGGTCGCGTACTACAAGGGCTGCCTCGCCTCGCTGTCGGCGAAGGAGCTGGACACCTCGACGCAGGCGCTCGCGCCGCGCGTCGGGCTGGAGCTCGTCGAGCTCGAGTCCGTCACGTGCTGCGGCGCCGGCGACATCCACGAGGCGGAGCCCGACTACTATCTCCACCTCAACGCGCGCATCCTCGCGTACGCGGAGGCGACGGGCAGCGACACGCTCCTGACCGTCTGCAACGTCTGCACGCTCAACCTGCGCCAGGCGAACTTCATGCTCAAGGGCGATGACGTCCTTCGCGCGCGCGTGAACGAGAACCTGGAGGCGGTGGGCGTCCCGCCTTACAGCGGCGAGGTCGACGTGCGGCATCTGCTCTGGGAGATCGCCGAGGGCGAGGGCTACGAGTTGCTGAAGGTGGCCGCGCACAAGGGGCTCAAGGGCCTGAAGGTGGCGCCGTTCTACGGCTGCCAGATCCTGCGGCCGTCGAAGATCATGGGCTTCGAGGATCCCGACCGGCCGTGGTCGCTCGAGCGGATCATCGAGGCGTGCGGCGGCGAGGCGATCGACTACCCGGCGAAGATCAAGTGCTGCGGCTTCCCGATCATCCAGGCACGCGAGGAGACGGCGATGGGCGAGCTGATCCAGCCGATCGAGCAGGCGCTCGAGGCGGGGGCCGACGTGATGGTGACGCCGTGCCCGCTCTGCCATCTCTCGCTCGACGCGTGGCAGCAGAAGCTCGAGGCGTCGACCGGGCGGAAGTTCGGCCTGCCGATCCTCCATCTCGCGCAACTCGTCGGCGTCGCCGCAGGGATCGAGGAGTCAGAGCTGAAGTTCCGGCGGCATATCGTCGATCCGCGGCCGGCCCTGTCGCGGCTCGAAGTCTGAGCGGCGCGCCGCAAGTTCCCCGGCCGTCCGGCATCTCATGAGGTACGGAGGGACGGGTCCCGGCGCGGTGGCCCTCGGGCGCCGCGCCGGTGCTTTCCTCGGGGCTGCGGCGGGCGCCGCACTCGGTTGGGGCTGGTTCGAGGCCGGCTGGGTGCGGCTGCGCGAGCTCGAGCTTGAGCTGGCCGGGCTGCCGGCGGAGCTGGACGGGTTGCGGGTCGCGCACCTGTCGGACTTCCACCTCGGCGTGCCGTCGCGCGGCGGGCGCGCGGTCGAGCAGGCGGTCGAGTGGGTGGCCGTGCGGCGCCCGGATCTCGTCGCGATCACGGGTGACCTGCTCACGCACCCGCGCGGGGAGGCGCGGCTGCGTGCGCTCATGGAGCGCTTGCCCGCGCCCGTGTACGCGGTGCTCGGCAACCACGACGTGGCGATCTCCCGCGATCCGCAGGCGCGCGCGTCCGATCTGCGCGAGCTGGAGCCTGCGACGCTGCTGCACGACAAAGGCGCGCTCGTCGAGGTACGCGGCCGCAGCGTGTGGATCGCCGGCACACATCCGCGCATGATCGTGCAAGGGGCGCCGAAGGTCGACCCGAACACGCTCTCACATGATGCCGACCTGAGGATTCTGCTCTGCCATTTTCCGCGCGTGCTCGACCGGCTCGAGCCGGGGCGCTTCGACCTCGTGCTGGCCGGGCACATGCACGACGGCCAGATCGCGGTTCCGTATCCGGGCGGGAAGCTGCGGCTCGCGCATCCGAGCGCGCGCTACCAGCACGGCGTCTACCGCACCGACGCGGGAACGATGCACGTGTCGCCCGGCCTCGGGACGACGTTCGTTCCGTTCCGCTTCGCCGCCCGGCCCGAGGCGACGGAGCTGGTGCTACGTTCGTCAGAGCAGTGATGGAGGGCCAGGCCTCGATCTCCACGGACATCCTCGCGCGGTACGCGGCCGATGCGGCGCGCGAGGTCGACGGGGTGCGCGGCTTCGCCGAGAGCCCGCTGCCGGGGCGGCGGGGTGTGCGCGTCGCCGAGGAGGACGGCGCGCTGCGCGTCGAGATCCACCTGTCCGTCGACTGGGGCGCATCGATCGTCGACCTCGGCCACGAGGTACAGGCGCGCGTGCGCGAGTACCTGCTGCGCATGGCCGACGTCGAGCCGGCGTCCGTCGACGTCGTCGTCGACGAGATCGGCCCGCGCGCGTGACCACGCGGATCGCCGGCCTGACGGGCGCGACGCTCGAGACCGCGCCGACCGTCTGCCACGAGTGCACGTGGTGGCAGTCGCGCGGCACCCGGCGCATCGACAAGCGGCGTTGGATCCTCGGCACCGAGGACGAGTGGGGGGCGTGGGGGACGGTGTACCACGACGACGACGGCCGCCTGCTCGGCTCGATGCAGTACGGCCCGTCGGGTCTGTTCCCGCGCGCGGCAGAGCTGCCGGCCGGCCCGCCGAGCGACGACGCGGTGCTCGTCACGTGTGCGTATCTCGCGGATCCGTCGAAGCCGTGGGTGATGCAGTCGCTGTTCCTCACCGCGATCGGCGAGGCGCGGCAGCGCGGCGCGCGCGCCCTCGAGGCATTCACGTACCGCTACGCCGAGGGCGAGTCGGCCTACGCGCGCTTCCAGGTGCACAAGACGATCTTCCCGAGCGACTTCCTCTCCGACTTCGGTTTCCTCACCGTGCGCACGAGCGGCCGCGTCGAGCTCGCGCGGCTCGAGCTGGGCGGCCTCCAGCCGGTGCTTGAAGGCACGCGCGAGAAGGTGCTGCGCGTGGTGCGGGAGGCGTTCGTGCCGGCGCCGGCGCCGCAACGTCCATAGCTCCTCCGCGTGAAGCTCGGCACTCCGCACTGTTGGCATGTGCGCGACGACTTCCTCGCTCCCGTGGGACGCTAAGCTGGACGACATCCTCGGCGAGCTGGGAGTCGATCATGGCGAAGATTGACCCGGAGAAGAGGCCCGCTGGCGGGAGGACGCCGCCAGCTCGAGGCGCTCCTCGAGCGTCACGACGCCCGTCAGGCGGAGGAACGGCGCCGCGCCGAGCGTCGTAGGCGCCGGGTGCGCCGTCTGACCCTCGGGCTGTTCGGCCGGTAGAGGCCTAGACGGGCACGCGCTGCCGCGCGAGCAGCAGCTCGGCGATCTGGATCGCGTTGAGCGCGGCGCCCTTGTTCAGGTTGTCGCATGCGAGGAAGAGCGCAAGGCCGTTGCCGCCGGCGCGGTCGGGGCGGATGCGGCCGACGAGCACCTGATCCGTTTGCGCGGCGTCGCCCGGCGTGGGGACGTCGACGACGCGCACCGACGGCGCTCCGCGCAGCAGCTCCGTCGCCTGCTTCGCCGAGAGCGGCTCCTCGAACTCGGCCCACACCGCCTCGGCGTGGCCGACGAGAACCGGCACGCGCACCGTCGTCGCGCTGACGGGGAGATCCGGCAGCTCCATGATCTTGCGCGTCTCCGCGCGGAGCTTCGACTCCTCGTCGGTCTCGTCGCCCTCCCAGCTCCAGTCCATCGCGAGGTCGTGCTCGGCCTGCGGCTCGGCGAGCAGCTGTTGCATCCGCTGCGCGCCCGCGCCGGACACCGACTGGTACGTCGAAACGCGCAGGCTGTGCAGCCCCGCCGCGTCGTGCAGCGGCTTGAGCACGCAGGTGAGCGGGATCGTGCAGCAGTTCGGGTTCGCGACGATGCCCTCGTGCTCGAGCGCGCGTTCGCCGTTCACCTCGGGCACGACGAGCGGGATGCCCGGCTCGAGCCGGTACGCCGCCGACTTGTCGACCGCGACCGCGCCGCCGCGCACCGCATGCGGGACGAGTTCGCGCGACGCCGACGTGCCGACCGAGAACAGCGCGAGATCGAGGTCCCCGGCGGCGAGCGCCTCCGGTGTCGCCTCCTCGACGGTCAGTTCCCGTCCGCCGAACTGCACCGAGCCGCCGGCGGAGCGCGCCGACGCGAATGCACGCACGTTCGAATAGCCGCGTTCGGCAAGCAGCGCGAGCGTGACGGTGCCGACCGCGCCGGTCGCGCCGACGACTCCTATCCGCGCCGCGTGCTCAGGCACCGACGCGCTCCTCGACGACGACGCGAAACCGCTCGTGCACCGCGCGCACCGCGCGCTCGACGTCCTGCGCGCGCACGACGCACGAGATCCGGATCGACGACGTCGAGATGATCTCGATGTTGATCCCCTCGTCCGCGAGCGCCTCGAACATCTCCGCCGCGACACCTGGATGGCTCTTCATTCCGGCGCCGATCAGGGAGATCTTCGCGATGTCGGGATCCTGCACGACCTCGGTCGCGCCGATCTCGCGCGCCGCCTGCTCGAGAATCGGCGCCGCGATCGGAAGATCCGACTTGGGAAGCGTGAACGAGATGCTCGTGATCCCGTGCTCGGAGACGTTCTGGACGATCATGTCGATGTTCACGCCGGCCGTCGCCAGCGCGCGGAACACCTTGGCCGCGATGCCGGGCTGGTCGGGCACGCCGAGGATGGCGACCTTCGCCTCGGACGTGTCATGCGTGACTCCTGAGATGATCGCCTTCTCGAACATCGCCGGATCCTCCTTGCCGATCCATGTGCCTTCGCCCTGGCCGAACGTCGAGCGCACGCGGAGCTTGACACCGTAGCTGCGCGCGAACTCGACGGAGCGCAGCGCCATCACCTTCGCGCCCGACGCCGACATCTCGAGCATCTCTTCGTACGTCACCGCCGGAAGCTTGAGCGCGTCCGGGACGACTCGAGGGTCTGCCGTGTAGACGCCGTCGACGTCCGTGAAGATCTCGCACGTGTCGGCGCCGAGCGCCGCCGCCAGCGCGACCGCGGTCGTGTCGGAGCCGCCGCGGCCCAGCGTCGTCACGTCGTTCGTCGTCGTCGAGACCCCCTGGAAGCCGGCGACGAGGACGATCTTCTCCTCGGCGAGCGCCTCGTGGATCCGCTGCGCGCGGATGTCCACGATCTTCGCCTTGCCGTGGACCGTGTCGGTGACGATCCCCGCCTGCGAGCCGGTGAGCGAGATCGCCTCGTGGCCGAGGTCGTAGACGGCCATCGCGCAGAGCGCGTTCGAGATGCGCTCGCCGACCGAGATGAGCATGTCGTACTCGCGCGGCTGCGGCCGCTCGGAGATCCTGTGCGCGAGCGCGATCAACTCGTCGGTCGAGTCGCCCATCGCCGAGAGCACGCCGACGACGCGGTGGCCGGCCTCGCGGGCCGCGACGAGCCGCCGGGCGACGCCCTTGATCTTGTCCGTGTCGGCCACCGACGAGCCGCCGAACTTCATCACGACGAGGTCGCGCTCGTGCCCGGTCGGGTCGGTGGCCAGCTCGGGGACGGTCTCGTACTGCGTCGTGGTCACGTTCGAAGTGTAGGCGCGGGCCGGGTCACATCTCGCGGCGACCGCTGAGCGCGCGGCCGAGCGTGACCTCGTCCGCGTACTCGAGGTCGCCGCCGACGGGGAGGCCACTCGCGAGCCGGGTCACCTTGACCCGTCCGCGCAGCCGGTCGGCGAGGTACGAGGCGGTCGCCTCGCCCGTCATGTTCGGGTTCGTCGCGAGCACGACTTCCTGAACGACGTTGCTCGACACTCGGTGGAGCAGCTCGTCGATTCGGAGGTTCTCCGGCTCGACACCGTCGAGCGGGGAGAGCGAGCCGCCGAGCACGTGGTAGAGACCCCGGTACTCTGCGGTCCGCTCGAGCGAGAGCAGGTCGGCCGGGTGCTCGACGACGCAGATCGTCGTCTGGTCGCGCCGCGCGTCGCGGCAGATCGAGCACAGCTCCTCTTCGGTGAGGTTGCCGCACTGGCGGCAGAAGCGCACGCGCTCCTTCACGTCCACGATCGCCTCCGCGAGCGCGAGCGCCTCCTGCTTCGACACCTGGAGCAGGTGGAACGCGAGCCGCTGCGCGGTGCGGGTGCCGATCCCCGGGAGCCTCGTGAGCTGCGCCACGAGGTTGTCGACCGCGGGGCTGACCATGCCGGGAGCGTAGCCGTCCGCAGCGGACATCCCCGCGCGACGGGCGCTACATTTCGGCCGTGCGGAGGCGCCGGCTGTTCACGAACTGGCTCTGGCTCTTCATCGTGCTGAGCCTCACCGGCATCGTCGTGTGGGGCTGGGTCTACGACTTCAAGTGATCCGCCTGAAACCGATCCGCCTGAAACGCTGCGCGTTTCAGGCGGGACTGGGTACCGTTTCGCTTGAGCCGGCGCCGGGGCGTTGGGCGGCGTGGCGCGCGCGGTGGTGGTTGCGCCATCCCCACGCGCGTGGGTTCGGCCTCCACGAACGCGCCTGCGCCGCGTTCGCTCCGGCCAAAACCGGTCGCGTCGGACCAGGTTTGAAACCGCCGCTCGTCGGGCGGTCCAGGCCGGAGGGTAACGCGACCGCGGACGCGTTACGCGCAAGCGTCGCCGAAGGTCTCGGCTTTAGCCGCCGAGGCCGGGGATGCCGAGGCTGCCGAGGTCGAGCTTGCTCGCAAGCTCCTGCGCCTTCGCCTCGACCTTCGCCTGCGCCGAGCGGAGCGCCTCGTTCACGCCTGCGAGCACGAGGTCGGCGAGCGCCTCGGGGTCGTCGGGGTCGATCGCGTCCTTCGAGATCGCGATCGAGAGCACCTTGCCCGCGCCGTTCGCGGTCACCTTGACGAGGCCGCCGCCGGCCGACGCCTCCGCCGTCTCGTTCTCCGCCTCCTGCTGCATCCGCTGCATCTGCTCCTGCATCTGCGCGGCCTGCTGCATCAGCTTCTCCATGTCGAAGCTCACGTCACCCTTCCTCTCGCTCGTGCGCGCCGAGGGTCTCCTGGAGCAGCTCGAGGATGCGCTCCTCGCCGGCGGGGCCCTCGACCTCGACGTCGTGCTCCTCGTCGCCCGCCTCGCCGACCTCGAAGGAGAGCGCGAGCCGCCGGCCGGTCACCTCGTAGAGCGCGTCGACGAGCATGGTCACGTTCTTCGGATCCTCGGCGAGCGAGCGGTGGAACGACGCGGTCGCCGGAAACTCCACCGTCAGGGTGTTCCCGGCCAGCTGCGCCGGCCGTCCCTCGCCGAGCACGCTCGAGATCGGGATGCCGCCCTTCTTCTCGGCCACCGCGGGGAGGATCGTCCGCGCCCACGCTTCCTGCAGCTGCTCGAGCTCGACGTCGGGCGGGGCGGACACCACCGGCGCCGGCGGGGCGGAGCCCGGCCGCTCGGGCGCAGGCAGCACCGCCGGCGGCGCGCCGGCCGGGCTGCGCTGCTCGAGCTGCTCGAGCCGGTATGCGATCGTCTCGCGCGACAGGTCGGCTGCGGGGCGCGTGACCTTGACGAGCGCGAGCTCGAGCGGCAGGCGCGGGTCGCCGCCCTGGCGCATGTCGTCCACCGCGAGCGCGAGCAGGTCGAGCAGCCGGATCACCGCCGGCTCGCCTAGCTGGTTCGCCTGCGCGCGCAGCCGCTCGCGCGTCTCCTCGGTCACCGGCAGCGATTGCGGCACCTCGCCCATGTGCTGTACGAGCAGCACGTGGCGCAGATGCTCGATCAGGTCGGAGACGAGGCGGCCGAGATCGTGGCCCTGCTCGGACAGCTCCTCGACGAACGTGAGCGCGCCCGCGGTGTCACGGTCGACGACGAGGTCGCAGAGGCGGAACAGCGCCTCCTCCTCGACCGCGCCCAAGAGTTGGAGCACGGACTGCACCGTCACCTTGTTCTCCGTCGCCGCCGCGAGCTGGTCGAGCGTCGAGGTCGCGTCGCGGAACGAGCCGCGCGCAGCTCGCGCGACGAGCGACAGCGCCTGCGGCGGCGCGTCGATGCCCTCGCCCTCGGCGACGCGGCCGAGCACGGTCACGAGCTCCTGCAGGCGCGGCCGCTGGAAGACGAACGTCTGGCAGCGCGAGCGCACCGTCGGCAGCACCTTCGACAGGTCGGTGGTGCAGAAGACGAAGACGAGATGCGGCGGAGGCTCCTCGATCAGCTTCAGCAGCGCGTTCCACGCGGCGTCCGTGAGCTGGTGCGCCTCGTCGAGGATGTAGACCTTGTAGCGCCCCTCGACCGGCTGGAGCACGACCCGGTCGCGAATCTCGCGGATGTCGTCGATCCCGCGCTGCGACGCCGCGTCCATCTCGATCACGTCGAGCGACGTGCCGGCTGCGATCGCGAGACACGCGTGGCACGTGCCGTCGGGCTCCGGCGTCGGGCCGTGCACGCAATTCAGCCCCTTCGCGAGGATGCGCGCCATCGAGGTCTTGCCGGTGCCGCGCGGCCCCGCGAACAGGTAGGCCTGCCGCACCTGTCCGGAGCCGATCGCGTTCTTCAGCGTCCGCACGACCGCCTCCTGCCCGACGACCTGATCGAAGCTCTGCGGACGGTACTTGCGGTAGAGGGCTGCCATCAGTGCCCCTTCCGGTGATGCCGTCTAGCTTCTGGGGCGCGAGCACCAAGCGATGCAAGGACGCAGGGAGCGCTCGTAGTCACTACTACGGGCGCGACCGAGGACGCGGCAGCGCGCAGCGTGATCGCGTTCCAGAAGCGGACATGTATCGCTGGAAGGGGCACTTTTCGATTGAAGCACAGAATGGCCGGGCCACCCGCGCACCTGGAAGAGAATGCTTAGCGCTGCTTCCTTCCGGATCTGACGCGGTTCGCACGCTTCCACTGCCCGGAGCCCGGCCGCGGGCAAGTGTAGCGTTGCCGCCCGGGATGCCAGGATGAGCGGCTTCGGTGTCTTTTCGGCCGGCGACGGGTCCGCGCGGGTCGGCTTCCGCGCCGGCGACGAGGTCGTCGATCTGTCCGGGCTCGGCGAGATCTTCCGGCAGGGCTCGCTCAACATGCTGCTCGCGCAGGGTCCCAGGGCCTGGGAGGACGCGGTCGGCCGCGCGCAGGAGCACGACGGGGAGCGTCTCCCGCTCGGCCGGGTGACGATGCAGTTGCCGTTCGCGGTCGCCGACTACGTCGATTTCTCGTCGTCGCTCGAGCACGGGACGAACGTCGCGCAGCTGTTCCGCCCCGGTACAGAGCCGCTGCACCCGAACTGGCGCAGGCTGCCGATCGCCTACCACGGCCGGGCGGGCTCGATCGTCGTCAGCGGCACCGACGTCGTGCGCCCGCGCGGCCAGCTGAAGCCGACGGGTGACGCGGAGCCCGTGTACGCGCCGACGCGCCGTCTCGACATCGAGCTCGAGCTCGGCTTCGTGGTCGGCGTGCCGAGCCGTCCCGGCGAGCCCGTGCCGACGAGCGCGTTCGCCGAGCACGTCTTCGGCGTCGTGCTCGTCAACGACTGGAGCGCGCGCGACATCCAGGTGTGGGAGAGCGCGCCGCTCGGCCCGTTCCTCGCCAAGTCGTTTCTCACGTCGATCTCCGCGTGGGTGACACCGCTCGCGCTGCTCGAGCACCGCCGCACGGACGGCCCTGCACAGGAGCCGCCGCCGCTGCCGCACCTCGCCGGCGGCCGCGACCGGGCGCTCGACCTCGAGCTGGAGGTCGAGCTGAACGGCGACGTCGTCTCGCGGACGAACGCGGCCGGCCTCTACTGGACGATGCCGCAGCAACTCGCGCACGCGACCTCCAACGGAGCCTGGCTGCGCACCGGTGACCTGATGGCATCGGGGACGATCTCGGGGCCGGCGCGCGGCACAGAGGGATCGCTGCTCGAGCTGAGCCGCGACGGCGCCGAGCCGCTGCGGCTCGCGGACGGCACGGAGCGCGCGTACCTCGAGGACGGCGACGAGGTCGTGCTGCGCGGCCGGGGCGGAGCGCTCGAGCTCGGCGAGGTGCGCGGCCGGGTGCTTCCTGCCCGCTAGCTCCGGGTCACGACACACCGACGGCGACGTTTCCGTCGCCGTCGAGTGTCGCAGCCCGCAGAAAAGATCGTGCTAGCGGCCGCTGGAGAAGCCGAGAGGAGCGAAGCCGAGCTTCAGATGTCCGATGAGCGCGGCCAGTGCGAGGGCCGGGAGCGCGAAGCGGCTGAGGGTGATGATCCGATGCATTGGTGGTACCTCCTCTCGGGTTTTAGAAGTGAAAGTCCTGAAGCGCGTCGGCGGCCTTGCGGTACAGCTCCGCGGCCGTGTCGAGGTCGCCGGCGTCGCGGGCGAGATCGCCGCGGGTCATCCACGCGGCGGCGATATGGCTCGTCGACCCGAATGCCGTGAAGGACTGCTCGGCCTGGTCGAGCCATGTTGCGGCTCCGTCGGTATCGGCCACGGCCGCGAGTGCCTTGGCGACGACGAGCTGCGCATTGCCGAGCTCGTCGAGAAAGTCGAGGCGTCCTGCGAGGAGCGACGCTGCCCGTTCGGCGCGCACGCATGCCTCACGCGGATGCCCCGTCCGCAGATAGACCTGCGCGAGCGAGGAGACGGCCTGCGCGAGATCGGCGATGCTGCCGGCCTGGTCCGCGGCCGCGATCGCGGTCTCGAGCATGAGCTTCGCCTCGTCGGCGTCGCCGAGCAGGAAGCTGAGACCGCCGATGTTGTTGAGGACGCGCGCGGTCGCGAGCGTGTCGCCCTGCTTTGTGTAGAGGGCGAGGGCCTGCTCGGCGTAGCAGCGGGCGAGCAGCCACTGGCGCTGGCGCTCGGCGACGATCGACGCCTGGAAGAGCGCATGCGCTTCGGAGCGCTCGTCACCGGCGTAGCCGGCGAACTCGAGCGACTTCTCGGCGTCGCGGCGCGCGGCGTCCCAGTCGCGGCGAAGCTGATGACAGCGCGAGCGCCACTCGTGCGCTCCGGCCGCAAGCAGCGACGAGGGGTGCGCGGAGCGGTCGTTCGTCTCGAGGGCCCGGGTGAAGAGCGCGTCGGCGTCGGCGACCTGCGTGCGCTTCAGCGCGATACACCCGCGGCGGTAGAGAACTTCGGCGCGGTCGATCGCGTCGAAGCGGGGCGACTGCACGATCGTCTGCGCCTGCTCGAGGAGCTCGGTGGCGTGGTCGAGGTTTCCGCGGTACATCTCGGCCCACGAGAGGGCCAGGCGGTGGCGCAGGACGAAAGACATGTCGTCCCGCATCTCCTGCCAGATCTCCTCGAGGGCCTGAACCGCGTC
>Ga0208849_1000405_pt1 | contig 40826 bp, 33 predicted proteins | sample NGESurdeep072012_10_FD_184470 | JGI IMG/M metagenome (GOLD analysis project Ga0208849, IMG submission 184470) | Arctic peat soil microbial communities from Barrow, Alaska - NGEE Surface sample 53-3 deep-072012 (SPAdes) | ecosystem: Environmental > Terrestrial > Soil > Wetlands > Peat ... | reverse complement strand
CGCTTGTTCCCACTCCTTATATAGAGTGTTTGGTTCTTTCTTTTCGTCCGTCTACCAACGCTTCAGGTTCGGCCAGTCTCGGCATCGCTGTTCTCCGTCGGCTGGGCTGTTCGGGCTTCCCTTCCCTCGCCCGACATCGACGGCCCAGAGGCGGGACTCCGGTCCGCCTTCCGGATCTCAGTCGCGGACGCCCGTCGATCCGTTGCGACATCCATGTCGCAACTGTCGCTCGAATCAAGCTCCGCGAACCACACCTACCTTGGAGACCTCCGCTTTTGGCGCAACAGCGCCGAGCCGCGCCGCGCGGCGTCTCTTCTCCGTCGGTCGGGCTGTTCACACCTCCATGTGTTCGCCCGACACCGGCGAGTCAAAGGCGTGACTTTGACTCGCCTTCCGGATTCTTGTCCAAAGGGACTTCGAATCCGTTGCCACCTCCTGTAGCAAGGTGCAACGCCTGAATGGATTGCCTTGATTCCGATTCCTCTTACTCCTTGTTCAAATCTGTTTGTCCTTCTTCATCTGCCTCTAACTTTACGAGCTTTGATCGGGCCATCATCGGCAGCGCGCGCCGAGCGCAATCGGCTTTCGCGGCATAAACAGGTCCACCGATCGATTCGCCGCGCTCCCCGTCTAGAGTTCACACTCTTATATATAGGGTCGCTCCACCCGCGCGCTTATGCGTCGTCGCAATTTTGCGCGCCGTCGGGGCAAATCTAGATCGTCAGCCCATTTATTCCGCGTCCCATTGACACCCGCCGCTTATACGCTGACCGACTCTTCCTCCCATCGCTCGAACAGTTCGGGCGATGAAAGTCCAAACATCTACATTAGGAGTTAGATCATGAACAATCGCAATCAACAAACCGCCCGAGTCCAAGCCCCCGCACCCGCGGAAGCTTCCTCCCTCACCTACCTCAACGTCTTCACCGTCGAAGAGTACGAGTCCAACGGCAAAACGCAGAAGAAGTGGACCAAGATCGGCGCCGCATTCCCTCATAAAGAGGGTCTCGGCTTCAGCATCGAACTGCGAGCCTTCCCGATTGATGGCCGGCTCGTCGTACTGCCGCCCGATACCGACGACGGCAACAGCCGCAACGGCAAATAGGCATCATCGCCTTCCCTTTTGGGGCCCTCCGGGCCCCTTTTTTTATTGAGCAGCCGGGAGCCAATAATTGGCACGACGCATTATGGTGCGCGTCACAGTGGAGCGCTTAATTTGTTTTCCGGAGTGTGCGAAACAGGAGTTTCGCCCACAGCCGCCATGGACGGCTTCACGGCGATCCGGAAAACAAATTACGCTCCACCCTTTCCGGGCCCCTTCTTTTTGTCTGGCCAGTAGAGACGCGGTGACAAACATCAAGTACCGTGTCGCGCCCTACAAGTGGATCGCTTTACTTGTTTTTCGTGGCGCTGAATACCGGGCTCGTCGCGTGCGTCTCCTCTGCTCGCATTACTGATGCCAATCGATCCGTCAGAGGCGACTCGAAGTCACGCCTTTGAGTCGCCGGCGTCTTAAGCGACATAGCGAGTCTGCGAGCTATGTCGGAAACTTTAGCTCCCTCATCACCTTCTGAAATCTCGGCTCTTTGCGCAACGGATCCATCAGTGGGTCGGTTTTGAGGCTCACCAGTCCCGGGTCACGCAGCTTGAGCGCCGTCTCGAGCGAGTCGGCGAGCCGCGTCGCGATATCGGGGCGCACGACGATGCGGTCGACCACCACGTCGATGTCGTGGGTGAATTTCTTGTCGAGCGCCGGCGCGTCGGCGATCTCATAGAACTTGCCGTCGATCTTGACGCGCTGAAAGCCCTTCTTCTGATAGTCGGCGAGTTCCTTGCGGTACTCGCCCTTCCTGCCGCGCACCACGGGCGCGAGCAGATAAAGCCGCGTGCCCTCCGGCAGCGCCAAGATGCGGTCGACCATCTGCGACACGGTCTGGCTCTCGATCGGCAGGCCGGTTGCGGGCGAGTAGGGCACGCCGACGCGCGCCCATAAGAGCCGCATGTAGTCGTGGATCTCGGTGACGGTGCCGACCGTAGAGCGCGGATTGCGCGAGGTGGTCTTCTGCTCGATGGAAATGGCCGGCGACAGGCCGTCGATCTGGTCGACGTCCGGCTTCTGCATCATCTCCAGGAATTGCCGCGCATAGGCCGACAGGCTCTCGACGTAGCGGCGCTGGCCCTCGGCGTAGATGGTGTCGAAGGCAAGCGAACTCTTGCCCGAGCCGGACAGGCCGGTGAACACGACCAGTTCGTCGCGCGGAATGTCGAGATCGACGTTCTTGAGATTGTGCTCGCGCGCGCCCCGGATGGCGATGATGCGCCGATCGGTGGCCGCCGCACGGGCGCGACGCCCGTCTCGAAAATTCTGCGAACCCTTCGCCGCCTTGTCGAACAGGTCATTCATGCCGGAACTCGGGATAAAGGCGCTCCTGCGCGCGGGCCGGGCGCTGTGTCGTGCATCGGTCGAACGTAGTGAGAACGCTGCGGCTTTGCCAGTGTGGGGAGCGAGCTATGCCCAGGAATGCAGCGTAAGAATCCCGTCACCTGAGGTGTCCGCAAAGCGGCCCTCGAAGGGCGACGCCCGGGCCGTGCATCCTTCGAGGCGCCCCTTTCGGGGCGCACCTCAGGATGACGGAATATACAAATGACAAGGGCCGGCAACCCTGCCGGCCCTTGCCGCTCGCTCCGTTGCGGATCGGTACGCTTTACTTAGCCGCCTCGTTGCGCCGAGGCGTGCTCTCCGTCCGCTTGAAGCGATCAGCGGCGCCCTGTCGTTCGGCGCGCTGTCGACCGGCTTGGCCTTCCCCAAGACACCGCCAAGCCGCAATCGAGAGAAGCAGGGTGAGGGCGCTGCCGCCTTTCCTTTCAGTCCGGCGGATACTCCCTCACCCCGCGCTCAGTCCCCCGACGCCCCATTCCCCGACGCCCCAGTTCAAAAAGGATCAATTCAAAAAGGATCGGTCTGCAAATGCGATCGTCAGTCCGTCACCACGGATTGAATTTGAAGTTCAGGCCTGCGCGCACAATGCTGGCATCGAATGACACCGGAACAGCCGTACCGCCGCCGCAGATCGTCGGCGAGCAATTGCCATTCTGGAGATCGACAAACAGGTATTCGACTTTGACGGTGACATTTTCGGTGAGTGCCGCCTCGATGCCCGCGCCCGCCGTCCAGCCCCATTCCGTTGAATTCGTAGAACCTGTGACGGCCGGAGCGTTGGGTTTGGTGAAGGTCGCTTTGACATCACCGGCCGCACCGCCGCCAGTGGCGTAGATCAGCACGCGGTCGAACGCGTAGCCAACGCGACCACGGACGGTCGACAGCCAGTTGCTCGATGTCTCAAAGCTGCAAGGCATGGCACCCGGGCAGCCACCGATCGTCGCTGTGGCGCTGCTCGAAGTCCCTTTGATGCCGGCCCAATCCCAGTCGCCTTCGATGCCGTACACAATCTGACCGCTCTGGAAATTGAAACCAGCCGTACCGCCGACCAGTCCGCCACTCGTGTTGAAGGTCCCGGTGCCCACGACGCCAGCGGTAGGCGATGACCAGTCGGTGCTGCCGAAGCCGTAACCGCCGTTGATGCCGATATAGATGCCGCTCCAGTTGTAAACCGGGGTGACGACGGGAACATAGGCGGCAGGAGCTTGAGCGGGCGGCCCGGCAGGCAGATCCGCGGCGAATGCGGCCGGGGTTGCGGCGAACAGCGAAAGCGCGCCAGCGAGCAACATCCGCTTCATCTGAACTCTCCCGTACCCTGTAACGCCCCGCAACACTTTGTTTGTTGGCCGGATCGGTTGGCGTTGCGATCCGTCTCAGCGCGTTTCTTGTCCCGCAAAAGTAGCCGATCCCGCAAAAGTAGCCGATTTCGCGCGAAAAGGATGTGCCCCAAATGTCACAAACGCCCAATTTCGACGGGCGATGCGCGGCTCGCTGCGTCCTGCGAGCGCGTAATGAGTTGCAACGATGCATAAAGCAGCAGGGTGAGGGAGCCTCCGCTGGTTTGCCCAGCGGCTACTCCCTCACCCCACGCGTCCCCCGACGCCTCAGCTTCGAATTCAGACTTTTAGAAACCGCCAAACTTAAAGTTCAGCCCGCCGCGCACGATGTTGACATACGCTGTCGGCGAGGACTGGGTCACGGTGCCATTTCCGAAGGCTGCGAAATTATAGGTGTTGCTGACGCTCTCCAAACCAGCGACGAGATATTCCACGCGCGCGGTGACCATGTCCGAAAAGGCGTATTCGACGCCGGCGCCGGCCGCCCAACCGAGGCGGAAATCGCTCACTGTTTGTGAATTTCCCGCGGGGGCAAGGCCGGCCACATTCTGCGTACGCTGGATCTGATAGTCCGCCATGGCCAGACCGCCGGTTCCATAGATCAGCGTGCGGTCCCAGGCGAAGCCGAGACGGCCGCGGACAGTTGATAGGAAGTCCAGCGTGTAGGTGTGTGTATTTGAAGTGCCGGGACCGCTGAAATCCGACGCGACGGTGACGCTTGCCTTATTGGACAGGTAATCGGCGTCACCTTCGATGCCGAATACGAACTGGCCGCTCTGGAAATTGGCGCCGAGCTGGCCGCCGGCGGCGAAGCCGCTGTCGCTGAATGACTGATTGGAACTTGTCGGCCCACCTAGCGACCAGGTGAATGTCGAATTCGACTGGCTGAACCACGACCCACCGGCGTTGGCGCCGATATAGATGCCGCCCCAGTTATAAACTGGCGCCTGGACCGGAACGTAGGCGGCGGGCGCCTGCGGTGGCGGGCCGGCTGGCAGGTCGGCGGCGAACGCCGGGCTGGCTACGGTGAGTGCAATGGCGCCGGCAAACAGCGTCCGCTTCATTTGAGTCTCTCCTGCAACTGCGACGCCCCGCAAGTCGTTATGTTTTCCGGCTCGGCGGTCTTAAAAATCCCGATCCGCCATGGTCCGGTTGCGCAATAAGTATCTGATGGCACAACGAAATGATGTTACCCAAATGCCACAACGGCGAACTTTCCGGTGCTTGTCTTGGAACGGGACAGAGGGCCATTCCCGCATCGGAATTTTTCCGCTCTGAAGGCGATTGGTTCAGGCCAAATCTTGCGTTTTGGTCCGGAACAAAGTAGGAACGTAAGGCGGCGGCCGTGGCGCGGGCGGCAAGACGCGTGTGGATAAGGCTGAAAGCGGCTCGATCGGCCTTGCCGGTGACTAGCCCGGCAGTACGGTGACGGACAACACGAAGACGGACAACACGAAGACGCTGAGCGAACGGAGCGTGTGATGGCAGGAAGCGTGAACAAAGTGATCCTGATCGGCAACCTCGGCGCCGATCCGGAAATTCGCCGGACCCAGGACGGCCGGCCGATCGCCAATTTGCGCATCGCGACCTCGGATTCGTGGCGCGACAAGTCGACCGGCGAGCGCAAGGAAAAAACCGAATGGCACCGGGTCGTGATCTTCAATGAGAATCTGTGCAAGATCGCCGAGCAGTATCTGAAAAAGGGCTCGAAGGTTTACATCGAAGGCGCGCTGCAGACGCGCAAATGGCAGGATCAGTCCGGCCAGGACCGCTACTCGACCGAGGTGGTGCTGCAGGGCTTCCGCGGCGAACTGACCTTGCTCGATCGCTCCGGCACCGCGGGCGGCGGCTCCGGCGGAGATTTCGGCGCAGACACGGGCAGTGATTTCGGCTCGACCGGACCGACGCGGAAAGTGGCTGCCGCGGCGGGGGCGGGCGCCGGTGCCGGCCGCGGCGATATGGACGACGAAATTCCGTTCTGATTTCGTCCATTGTGCCTCCCCTGAAAACAGGGGAGGAAGCGATTATCGAAGACGATCAAGCGAGGGGTCAGATCGCCGTCCGACTCCCACTCGGCGTGCCAGGCACGTCGACCTTCCTCTTTCAGGGGAAGGGAAGGTAAGCCATGCTCCTCAACACCATTTATGCCCTGAAATTCGTGCACATGATCGCGATCGCGGTGCTGTTTGGCACGTGGCTCACCATCGCGGTTTTCACGCTGTTTGCCCGCCGCTCGCGCAACACGTCGGTGGTCGCGGTCACGGCGCTGTTTGTGGTGCGCGCCGAATTCATGCTCATGCTGCCGGCAGTGGTGCTGACGCCGCTCGCCGGCTATCCGCTCGCGACCGCCATCGGCGCCAACCTCGATGAGTATTGGATCGAGGTGTCGGGCGCGATCTATGCGGCCGTCGCGGTCGTATGGCTCGCCAACCTCATGGTCGAGCGGCGCATCCGCAGGGTCACTCAGGACGCCGCCGTCAACGGCAAGCCGCTGCCGGATTCGTATCGCCGCCTGTTCCGGATATGGTGCGCTATCACGCTCGCTGGGCTGGCCGGTATGATCGCCATCATGGCGCTGATGATCTGGCAGCCGCACTGGTATTAGGCTCTGCCAGGCCGACAGGCCACACCCGCAGCAAAGGGGGCCCGATGCGCGCCGAACCGTCCACTCCCGACCGTCCCGGTGTCGACGAGCTTCTGGGGCGGGCGCGCGAGATCGCCATCGTCGCGCGTGAACGGGCTTTGCAGACCGAAAGCGCGCGCCGCGTCGGCGAGGACATGATTGCGCGCATGCGGCAGGCCGATCTGTTCCGCGTGCTGCAGCCGCGGGCTTACGGCGGCTTCGAATACGGCTTCGACGTGCTGGTGCAGATCGCCGCGGCGATCGGGTCAGGCTGCGGCTCGACCGGCTGGGTCTACAGCCTGCTGGCCTCGCAGCAATGGCTCATCGCCTGTTTTTCGCAAAAGGCGCAGGACGAAATCTGGAGCGACCGCGCCGCGCTTTCGACCGGCACTTACGCGCCGGCGGCACAGGCCGTGGCGGTGGACGGCGGGTATCTCGTCTCCGGAGCGGGCTCCTTTTGCAGCGGTTGCGACAACGTGCAGTGGCAGTTCCTTGGCGGCATGATTCCGCAAGGCGAGGGGCCGCCGCTGCCGGGATTCTTCGTTCTGCCTACCGCCGACATCAGCATCGACGATAACTGGCGGACGATGGGGCTGTCCGGCACCGGCAGCAAAACCATCGTCGCCGACAAGGCTTTCGTCCCCACCCACCTGGCGCTGCCGTTCGCCGAACTGCTCGCCGCCACCGCACCGGGGATGCGCGCGCAAACGAATCCGCTCTACAAACAATCGTTCCTCGCCGTGCTGCCGATCGCGATCGTGACCCCGGTCCTCGGAATGGCCGAGGGGGCACTGGCGGCGTTCCTCGACATGGCCAAAGTCCGCGTCACGCGCGGCGCCGTGGCCGGCGGCAATCGCAAGATGGCGGAGCTGACGACGGTGCAGCTACGCGCCGCGGAAGCCGCCGCCTGCATCGACGCCGCCAGATTGTTGATGTTCCGCGATCTCGCCGACGCCTACGGCATGGCCGCGCGTGGCGAAGCCGTCAGCGTCGACGCGCGAATGCGCAACCGCCGCGACCATGCATTTTGCGTGCGGCTTCTGACCCAGGCGATCGACGCGCTGTTTCTTGCCGCCGGCGGCCAGGGATTATTTCTCGATCATCCGCTGCAACGGTTCTGGCGCGATGCGCACGCCGCGGGCTCGCACATCAGCCTCAACTGGGACTCAACCGGCAGCATGTTCGGGCAATATCTGCTTGGGCTTGAGCCCAGAGGGCAGTATTGAACGAGACGAATTGGGACGCTCAGCCGGCCAGCGCCAGCTTTTGCTTGCTGTCGTCACCGCTCGCGTCGTGCCCGGCGAGTGCGTTCAGCTCCGCTCCGGCCAACACATAGGTGAGGCACTGCGGCAGCGGCGCGAAGCCGTTCCTGCAGTAAAATTCTTGCGCCGGATTGTCGGACCGAACCGTCAACTCGACGATCGGACTGCCAAGCTCGCAGGCAAGCGCGGCGACGCGTGCGGTGAGTGCGCGCGCCATGCCGCGCCGGCGATGCGAGGGTTCGACGAACAGATCCTGCAGAAAGATCACCGGGCCATTCCAGCCGGTGATGAGACGCCGGCTGCAGGTCGCCATGCCGACAACGGCGCCATCCGCTTCGGCCACGAAGGCACAAAAGCCCGCAGCAGGCCCGAAGCCGTCGCGCAACCAATCCGCCCCGCTGGCGCGCACCGCATGCAGCGAGTTCTCGCCCTCGGCCAAGAGTCGCTTGAGTCGCATCAGCGCCGGTATGTCGGCGGGAGTGGCGTTGCGAACGCGAAAAGGCGGTGTCGGTGTGTTGCTTTCGAGCATGGCTGCAGAGACTCGCGCAGCGAGATGGTTCCAAGACGGTGGCGGCATATGGTTAAGGAAAGATTAGTACCAAGGATGAGCGCGCGGTTCGGGCGATCTGATTGACCTGGGTTAAGCGCGCGCAGAAGCGGACAATTTCGTTAACCCGCGAGGATCGCGCGGATGCCATCGACCACGTACTGAACCGCCAATGCCGCAAGCAGCACGCCGAGCAGGCGCGACAGCACGATGTTTCCGGTCACGCCGAGGAAGCGGCCAATCCGGACAGCCAGCAGGAACGCGGCCAGGCAGGACGCCGCAACCGCCACCACGACCGCGAGCAGTATGGCGAGCAGCAGCAAATTTCCATCGGCACGGCCGGCGAGCAGCACAGTCGCGGCGATCGCCCCCGGTCCGGCCATCAGCGGGATGGCCAGGGGGAACGCTGCGATGTTGTGGGCGCGCTCCTCGATTGCCTGTTCGGCGGCTTCACCTTCGCGTCGCATGCGCACGCCGAACACCATTTCGGTGGCGATGGAGAACAGCAGCAGGCCGCCGGCGATGCGGAATGCCGACAGCGAAATGGCGAGCCGGTCGAGCAGCCAATTACCGATCAGCGCACTGCCGATCAGGATCAGGCCGGCGATCACCGCGGCGCGCAGCGCGACCTGATGGCGAAGTTTTGCCGACATGCCTTCGGTGATGCCGATGAAAGTCGGCGCTAGGCCGATCGGATCGACGACCACCAGAAGCGTCACCAGCGCCGAGATGAGATAACCGAGCGGCATGATTTGACCGATGCACGAATGAGCGATTGCGCCATCATCCTGCCAGGCAAAGCAAGGTGCTTTGGCGGGATCGGTCCGGACCACGCCCACGGCCTTTGCGCGGTTCCCGCGTCTTGATCATAAGCTGCTGAATTCCCATATGAAATTAGCTCGGCGGGCGGGCACTTTGAGGGTGGCGCAGCGGGCCTGAATCAGCTAAGCAGAGCGTAGCTTTTTCGCGAGATTCCCTTTGGCAGACAACGACCAAACACCGCCGGCTGACACCGGCCCATCCGACATTCGCCCGGTTTCCATCACCGAGGAGATGAAGAAGAGCTACCTCGATTACGCCATGAGTGTGATCGTGTCGCGCGCGCTGCCCGATGCGCGCGACGGGCTCAAGCCGGTGCATCGCCGGATCCTCTATTCGATGCACGAGAACGGGCACACGCCGGACAAGAAATACGTGAAGTGCGCGCACGTCGTCGGCGACGTGATGGGCAAATACCATCCGCACGGCGACCAGTCGATTTACGACGCGCTCGTGCGCATGGTGCAAGATTTTTCCATGCGCCTGCCGCTGATCGATGGCCAAGGCAATTTCGGTTCCGTCGACGGCGATAATCCTGCGGCCTACCGGTACACCGAATGCCGGTTGGCGCGGCCGGCCATGGAACTGCTGCGCGACCTCGACAAGGACACGGTCGATTTCCAGGCCAATTACGATAATTCCGAGCACGAGCCGTTGGTGCTGCCGGCGGCCTATCCAAATCTTCTGGTCAACGGCGCCGGCGGCATCGCGGTCGGCATGGCGACCAACATCCCGCCGCACAATCTCGGCGAGGTGATCGACGCTTCCGTAGCGCTGATCGACAATCCCGCGCTATCGATCGACGAATTGATCGCAATCGTGCCGGGGCCGGATTTCCCGACCGGCGGTCTCATCCTCGGCCGGGCAGGCATCCGCGCCGCCTACCATCTGGGCCGCGGCTCAGTCGTGATGCGCGGCAAGATGGAATTCGAGACGCTGCGCGGCGAACGCGAGGCGATCGTCTTTACTGAGATTCCCTACCAGATGAACAAGGCGCATCTCGTCGAGCGCATCGGCGAACTGGTACGCGACAAGAAAATCGAGGGCGTGGCGGCGCTGCGTGACGAATCGGATCGTGACGGATATCGCGTCGTCGTCGAATTGCGGCGCGATGCGGTGCCCGACGTGGTGCTCAATCAGCTTTACCGTTTCACTGCGCTGCAATCCTCGTTCGGCGCCAACATGGTGGCACTCGAAGGCGGCCGGCCGCTGCTCATGAACCTGAAGGACATGCTGATGTCCTTCATCACCTTCCGCGAGGAGGTGATTTATCGACGCACCAAACATCTGCTCAACAAGGCCCGCGATCGCGCCCACATCCTGGTCGGGCTCGCCATCGCGGTGGCCAATATCGACGAGATGATCCGGCTCATTCGCGCCGCCAAGGACGCCAACGAGGCACGTGAGGAATTGATGAACCGCAAGTGGCCGGCGCGCGACGTCGCCGCCATGGTCACCCTGATCGACGACCCGCGCCACCAGGTGTCGGAGACGGGCATGACGCGGCTGTCAGCCGAACAGGCTAAGGCCATTCTCGATCTCCGCCTGCAGCGGCTGACCGCGCTCGGGCGCGACGAGATCAAGGACGAACTCGACAAGCTCGCCGCCGAGATTGCCGACTATCTCGACATTCTGCGCTCGCGCGCCCGCATTCAGACCATCGTCAAGAACGAGCTAGCCAAGATCAAGAACGAGTTTTCCACCCCGCGCAAAACCCGGATCATCGATCAGGAAGGCGAGATGGAAGACGAGGATCTGATCCAGCGCGAGGACATGGTGGTCACCGTCTCGCATGCCGGCTACGTCAAGCGCGTGCCGCTGTCGACCTATCGGGCGCAACGCCGCGGCGGCAAAGGCCGCTCCGGCATGCAGACCCGCGAGGAAGATTTCGTCACCCGGCTGTTCGTCGCCTCGACGCACACGCCGATGCTGTTCTTCTCGTCGCGCGGCCAAGTCTACAAGGAAAAAGTCTGGCGGCTACCGCAGGCGGCGCCGCAGGCGCGCGGCAAAGCGCTGATCAATATCCTGCCGCTCGAACAGGGCGAGAACATCACCACCATCATGCCGCTGCCCGAGGACGAAGCGACCTGGGACAAGCTCGACGTGATGTTTGCCACCACGCGCGGGACTGTGCGCAGGAACAAGCTTTCGGATTTCGCCGATGTGCGCCGATCCGGCATCATCGCCATGAAGCTCGACGAGGGCGATTCCATCGTCGACGTGCAGATCTGCACCGAAAGCGACGACGTATTGCTCACCTCGGCGGCCGGCCAGTGCATCCGCTTTGCGGTCAGCGATGTGCGGGTGTTCTCCGGACGTACCTCGATGGGCGTGCGCGGCATCAATCTTGCGGAAGGCGATAAATTGATTTCGCAGTCGATCCTTCGCCACGTCGAGGCCGACGCTGAGGAGCGCGCCGCCTATCTCAAGCGCGCCAACGCGGTACGGCGCGGACAGACCGTGGAGGGCGAAGAGAACGGCGGCAGCGACGCCGAAGAAGCGACCGGGGCGATCGAGCTCGGCGAGACGCGCTACGTCGACATGTCCGCGAACGAGCAGTTCGTGCTCACGATTTCAGAAAAAGGCTTCGGCAAGCGCACCTCGTCCTACGAGTACCGCACCACCAATCGTGGCGGCAAAGGCATTGTCGCCATGGCGGTCACTGAGAAAAACGGCCGCCTGGTCGCCGCATTTCCGCTCGAGGAGAGCGACCAGATCATGCTGGTGACCGACGGCGGCCAGTTGATCCGCTGTCCGGTTGACGGCATCCGCATCGCTGGCCGCGCCACCCAGGGCGTGATCGTGTTCTCGACCGCCGAGGGTGAGAAGGTCGCCTCGGTCGAGCGGTTGTCCGATGAAGGCGAGGACAACGGCGAGGAATAAGGGTCGACGGCGGCCGAGGACGACCCGCCGCCGCTCGTTCTTTTCTTTGACTGCTTAAGTCAGGGGGCCCGCAGCCAATCGGTGGGCGGGTAGGGCACGTGCATCGTTATCAGGACGATCGGTGCACCGCCGCCGGCAATCACCTGGTGCGGTGTATTCGGCGGAATGAAGATCATGTCGCCCGGAACGACCGCGTGCGAATTGCCGCCGCTGATCGACGGGCCGCTCAAATTGTACGCATTGACGCGGTTCTCGTCGACGAGCTTTCCTTCGGTTATGATGGTGCCCGTGCCCTCGAGCACGACCATCAATTCAGCATCCTTTGCGTGCACGGCCGCAGGCGCGTTGCCGGGACGATATTCAAGCTGCGCGCGATAGGGTGCGAGCACCAGGATCGGCTCGGCAGTGACCGCGGCGTTCGGCTTGCGATCGGCTTTGGCTTTGTCGATCAGAGCCATGATGTCTTTGTGGCTCATGAATTGGCTGATCAGCGGTGGCGCGGGCGATTGAGCCCCGGCGCTCGAAACTGCGAACGTGGCGATCAGCGTTGAAGCAAGGAGCAGGGCGCGCATGAAAACCTCCCGGGATCGGCTTTGTGCCGGCATCGAAAGTAAAGAGCCGCTGCGCAATCGTTACAAGGGCAGGGCGCAAATGCTGCAACGCACACGCCGGGCGATTGTGTGCGATCCAGATCCTTCAGCGGGCGCGAGCCTGGTCCATGCCTTCCACCGGCGCTCCTCGACCAGCGGCGGCAGTGCCTATAGTCCCGTCTGGATGCTCAGCCCGCCATCGCGTGACGAGCGCCCAAGCCTTGTCGCGCTCTGCCGTCGTCATTTTCGACATGACGCGGTCCCGGGTTGCGCTCGCCCATCGTTCGCCGCCATCGATCGAAAGCTCGCACCACATCAGAGCCAGTACCAAGTCTTGCGGCAGGCCGTCGCCTTTCAGATGCATCTGGCACAGAAACGATTGCGCCGTCGGCTCGCCCTGCAAAGCGGCGCGGTAGTACCACTTTGCTGCCGATCTGCTGTCCTGGCGGACGCCTTTGCCTTCGTGGAAAAGATAGGCGAGGGAGGCTTGCGAATTCGCGTCGCCGTGTTCGGCCAGCGGCAGCCAAATCAAGTACGCGGCGGCATAATCTCCGCTATTGAAAGCGCTCAGGCCTTTGACAAAGGTTTCGGCCCTGGCAGCCGCCATCGTACTCGCCGCTATAGAGATCGCAACCAGCGCTCGCACCACGGTGCGACGGCTCAGGCGCAAAAACTCAACGGAAAGCGGAGACATCGAAAACCCTTTCCGGGTTTGACATTGCAACGATGTCTTAGCGGACCGAAACGCCCCGGTCAGTGCCACGCGTCACACCCGCTAAGCTCCACAACCCGGTGCGCGCCGCGGCAACTCCTTTTTAGCAATGTCAATAAATGGGAATTGGGTCGTCCGAAATCGACTACGACGTGAGTGCCGATGCTGGGGGATGCACGCGACGCTTCTCATTGCGCGAGGAATATGGGCCGCGACAAAACGGAAGCGGCTCTTGGAGGATTTGCTGAAGCTCCTCGAGTATCTCCGCGTCAGGTTTGAGAAGCTCGTGATTATACCCCTCTGCCATGATCAATGCCGATTCGTAAGTTTCCCGAACGACCCTGATACGGTCGTTCGCAGGAAGTGATGCGACGAACTCGATTGTCTCTTCGACGTGTGTAACCTCGCTACCCAGGCCGCTGTGAGTTCTGAGAAAGCGCGTCGCATCAACGCCATCAGGGCAAAGCGCCTGTACTCTGTCGACGTCGTCCTGCTGCTTGAGTGCGGAGATGCGCTCCAGGCAGTATGAGTAGCCGATGCAGCCGATCGGATAGTCCTGAAAACAAAGATAATCGAAGCGCTCACAGAGCGGCTTGATGCCCTCGGGAATGAAATTGGCGACGAGTCGTTCAGCGGGCACACCCAGCGCGCGCAGATCCTTAAGCGCGAGCCGATCGTGTCCCGTCTCCTCGCGCGCCCGATCTTCCAGGTAAGCCCCGACCTCAGGTCGGCCCAGTTCATTGAAGCGGTCGGCTGCACGGCAGAGATTTCGCGGCGTATGCACAGAGGTGTGATAGGCGCCGACCAATGCCACGATGTAGGCGGCCAGCGTAGGCTCCCGTCGTGCCAGGCGCTTTTGGATCGAGGCAAATCCGAGATGAATCGCGCCGTCGAGCAACCTGACCGCGCTACCGGTGGCGCCGGCGCCCGTCATTGGCGCGGAGAAGGGGTCCGCGTCCCCTTTCGTGCCGCTCGCAGTATGGAACCAAACTTCGCCCGACTCACGAGCAATGATCGAAACATCGTCAGTGAGCTTGACCCACTCCATGACCGGCCGCGTCATATCGAAGCCTCCCAGTTTCAGATGCACACCCGCAGCCGGGCCTGAGATCTATCGCTTGCCTTGAACGGCGTTGGCGTAGCGCTAGACACCGTTCGGCGTGCAGCCCATCAGCAGCTTGGCCGTGTCGAGAAGGTTCTTGGTGGGCGCCGCGACCCGGCCGTTATTTGGCAGCACAAAGACGATTTCATTGTCGGATTGCATGAGGTAGTCGTTGTCGTGTTCCGCTTCTGTGATCACGACCGCGCGATCCAAATCGTAGCCGGCCTTTTTGACCCTGGCCGTGGCTTCTTCGACGGCACGCCTTGTCGGCAGATGCGTTTTTGTATCCCGCTCCAACAGGTGACCGGGATGGGCCCACGCATCGATTATCATTTGTGCGAGTCCATCCGTGGGCTCGAAGCCAAAAGCCGGCAACACCAAGTGCTTCCTTTTACCCTTAACTTTCTTGTGAATGGCCATTGTCCAGCCTCTCCGTGATGAACAGGGTTTGGCATTTTGCCATCCCGCCATTTCTCAGTTTAGTTGTGGAACTTTGCGCTGGCAAGACAGGCCGGCGACGGCAGGATGGAGTTTGCCCTTGCTGTTTTCTGTTGTCTCCGGCCAGACATAGATAACGACGCCAGAATTTGTGCGCAAATGCCGCAGGCCATGCGGCATGTCGGCCGAAATCCAAAAAGATGCGATCAGTGCAAAGGTATCAGTAGATCGCGCGCAAGCCTCAGGTCTGTTGTGTCAGACCCTTCCTCGAACCAACGGTAGATCGGTTCTAACAGATTGCGCGCCTCGCTCACTTTTCCTTGCTGTTGCCACAGACTGGCAAGGCTCGTCGACGCTCGTAGTTCCAAGGCTCTTGCGCTTTGGGCGCCGGCGACCTCAACCGCGCGCTTTAGGTCTGCCTCGGCGTCCGCAGTCTTTGATGGGTACAGTTCCAGAAGGAGTTGTGCTCTTTGACGGTACAGTTCAGATTCCCACGATCTGCCCGTCCTATCGCCGATCTCGCCCAATTCTTGTTCAACGATAGATAACGCAATCTCTTTCTCGCCGGATTGAGCATGCACGTCAGCGAGCCAACTGTGTATCATCGGATGCATCATACCGACACCCGTGCGCCGCGCCTCGGCAATTCCCGTTTGCATCTCGGCCGCAGCCTCGCGAAGCCGGCCAAGCTCGCCCAGCGCGCGCCCCCGTGAAATGGTGGACAGGATTACGTACAGCGAGAATCGCTGTTCCCGCGATATTTCGAGGCATTGATCCGCACTGCGAAGCGCGCTGGCCGGCTCGCCACGCAGAAGATGCGCAATAGAAGTCATGTAATGAGCAAATGCGATACTGTAGGGCTGCGCCAATTCTTGTGCGAGGGCGAGAGCTTCTGAGACGCGAGCCAGAGACTGGTCCAAATAGCCGAGGAACCACAAGTCCCAGGACAGCAGCAATAAGGAAGCGACTTGGGGCTCGACCATGTAAAGGTTATAGACTGGTTGCCTGCCTTCGATTTTTGAAAGCGCGATCGATTCCTCGAAATGGTGTCGCGCTGTTCGAAAGTCGCCGATGGTCAAGAGCGTACTTCCCATAATCCGATGCGCGACCATTAAAAGAACGCTATTCGGCGAAGCTTGCGATCTCGACAAGAACTCATTCGCCATGACGAGTGCTTCGTCGTTTTGCCCGCCCATCCACGCATGGCCCCACAGTCCGAAGAGCGATTGAAAATACTCCGGCGGATTGTTGAGCGTGAGGCACAGGGCGCGCGCCCGCGCAAACGCTTCGCGCGTTTGCGCGGCGGCATATCCCTCGACGGCGATCAGAGGGATGCCCAGCGCCAGCTGGATATCGACCTCTTGTTTGGAACGTTGCGCTGTATCCGGCAGCGAGCTCAACAACTGCAGGGCATTCCGAAGGTGGCCGATGGCTTCCACGTTCGCGGAATTTGCAAGCGCACGGCGACCGGCCTCACACCAGCAGCGAATTGCCCGTTCGTTATTCCCCGCCTCGCCATAGTGATAAGCCAGAATTTCAGGCCTATTGTCGGCAAGTTCGCCAAAATGGATCTCCAGAACGGCGGCGATATCCGCGTGAATTTCCTGCCTTCTGCCTCGCAGAAGCGAATTATAAACCGCGTCGCGCAGCAGGACATGCTTGAAGGCAAAGCGAACTGAAGGCGAAATCCCGGTCCGATAGATGATATCGGCTTCCTCTAGTTGTGACAGAGTTGCCTGGAGATCGGTCTCATCCGATTGGGACGCGGCTGTCAGCAGATCGTAGGAGAATTCCCGCCCAATCACCGCGGCAACCTGCGCAAGCCTTCGGCCGCGCACGACACGATCAACCCGCTCCATCAAGGCGTCGTGCAGGCTTTCGGGTACTTTGGTTAGTCCGATCGACGTCGATCTCTCAAAGTCACTTCTTTGCTGGTTATTTTGCGGCGGCGCCATAACGGTGCTGACTGTCAGCTCCTCTATGAACAACGGCACACCATCCGCCTTTTCGGCAATTTGATCGAGAATTTGCTGCGGCAAATCCTCGGCTCTCGACATTTCTCTGATCATCTTAGTCACCTCACCGCGTGACAATCGTCCGAGCGAGTGTGACGTGACGGCAGCGCGGGCAGACCAAGTATGGCGAAACTCCGGACGGAACGAAATTACGATCATGACATGGGCGCGATCGAACCGACTGATGGCCAGTTCAAGCAGCTCAAGCGTCGATGGATCGATCCAGTGCACATCCTCGAACAAGCATAACGTCGCCTGCTTGGCGGACAAAAACAAAATCATTTCAAGAATCGTATCGATCGTCCGATTCTTTATTTGTGGGGGTGTGAGTGTAGATAGTCTGTTCCGACCCGCAAGGGAGATTGACATTAAGTTGGCGATTAACGGGGCTGCTTCTATTTGATCGTCGATAACGTTCGCGAGGTAAGTTTTTATCTTGGAGAACTTGTCAGCACCGGAGTCGTCGCCCCTTAAATCGGCCGCCAGTTCTATTTGCTCGATGAGCGGAAAAAATGCACTCTGGCTGTGATACGGAGAACACTGATAGTTCAACAATGAATGCAGCTCGTTCTGGATACTCGACTTCAGTTCATGGATGAGTCTTGACTTTCCAACTCCTGGAAGCCCCGACAACAATACGACCTGCCCGTCGCCTTCTTTGGCTTTCTGCCATCGGTCCAGCAACAAGGCGAGTTCGGCGGAACGGCCGATAAGCGGAGTGAGTGCATTCGCATGTGCGGCCTCGAAACGGCTCGTTCTTTGCTTTGCTGAAAGGACACGATAAATCCGAAGCGGCCTGGTTACGCCTTTGAGGTCCTGAGTGCCGATATCTTGAAAATCGAAAGCGCCCGATGCGAGCCGCTGCGTCGATTCGGATACGAGCAGAGTGTTCGGTGGGGCAAACGCTTGCAGCCGCGCGGCAATATTGGGTGTCTCGCCGACTGCCTCCATCCACCCTCCAGGACCTCCACTTTGCCCAACGACCACGCGGCCGGAGCAGATGCCCACCCGCGAAGCTAGTGTTGCCGCTCCATGAATGCGTGTGATGTTGGCGAGGATCGCAAGGCCGGCGTGCACGGCGCGAACCGCGTCGTCCTCATGCGCGCGAGGCCAGCCAAAAAAAGCCATTAATCCGTCGCCCGCGTAGTTGGCGACCTGTCCATCATATCGCCTGATCGCTGCGTCGCAGCTCTTTCGATATGCGTCGATCAAAGTGCGAAGGTCTTCGGGGTCGAGTTTCTCCGAAAGTTCGGTAGACCCCACCAGATCGCAGAATACCGCCGTAATTTGACGGACTTCAGCTTCATGATTCTCTGCGGGAGAGGGTGCCTCGCTGGCTTGAGTTGAAACGGCGCTTAATCCATCCTGCGACTGCTGAGTTGCCGCCAGTGTCTGGATCGCCTTAAGCAGCCGTTTGCGGTGTCCCAAGGAGAGTCCCAGGTCCTTGAGGTCGCCGTCGGTCAAATCGCCAAGCGTGCCGTAATCAATGTGATTTTCTGCAAACGTCCGGGCATATTGACCCAGGCCGTGCTGTCCCAACCACTCAGCGACGTTTTTACTTGTGTGCGACATCTGCGAAGGCTTTGCTGTCACCGCAGTTCACATCAGTCTCATCAATGTGACCAAAGGCAAGGGCGCGCACACACAGCCGCGCCAAATGCGCAGCCACGGCGCTGAGCGCTGCCTCCGGCCTCATTATCCTGTCCTCCTCACCCCGCCGGCGCGCATTATAGCAGTCCGCCCACGCCGGCAAAATGACACACATGAGGCCGTGCTGCGGAGTCTGGCCAAGATTTACAGCGGATGCTCAAAGGCGTCCTCGATGGCGTGAAGAGCCTCCGGCTTGAGGATGATGGTCCATCGATTTTTGAGTTCTAGAATGCCGCGCCGCTGCCATTCGCGCAGGCAGCGGTTGACGTTCTCCCGTGTGGCGCCGGACATTTCCGCCAATTCACGCTGCGAGAGTGCGAGCTTCTGTGGGCCGCGGCTCGGCGCCGGGTAGCGTAACAAGGCTCTGGCGAGGCGGGCGGGCAAATCGAAGAAAGCGATTTCGGCCATGCGCTCGTCCGAACGGCGAATTCGCCTACAAAGAAGCTGCATCAGATTCAGGCAGGCGATTGGATTGTGCTCCAGAAACTGCAGCATGTCGCGCCGTTCGAGCACCATAAGCTCGCAGTTGGTCAGCGCCGAAGCACTGGCCGAACGCGGCTCGCCATCGAGCAGGGCGATCTCGCCGAATAATTCGCCTGCGGGCAAATCGGCAAGGATGACTTCCCGGCCTTTCGGGGCAGGCAGTGAGATGCGGACGACGCCGACCAGCACGCCCATCATGCTGGAGCCCGGCTCGCCGACGTGAAAAATTGGTTCATTGGTGGCGAAGCTGCGAGTCCGCGCGAGCGCGGCTAGGTCGTGCCGTTCTCGTTCGCCCAATGCCTTGAAGAGCGCGCAGCCGTCGAGCAGCTTGCGCGCCCGGTCGGTTGTCACATTGTCCAAGATCGCCCCCCTTCGGGCGGCGTACCAGAATGAACAGCCGGCCCCGGCGCGGGACCCCGCTTCGAGTCCGCGGCAATCATCGTCGAAGCTGCGAACTGTGTCCAGGGCGCGAACCGAGCCGCGGGCGGGGGATATAAAAAAACGCTTATTATGTTTGCGCGCGTCTTAACGCTGCAGCGGCGATTTCGTTGAGATGTTCGATCCCACACGTTTTTTGTGCAGCCAAGGCCGTCGCGATGGCCGGCCGGTCCGGTGCGCCGGCGGCCGTCCATGGTGCCGATGAAAGCTGGCACCGACATACCGCGATAAGCGAAACAATCTTCCGCGATGCAGGTCGCCCTGTTTCAGGGCCCGACCACCATGGAGGCGTCCGACAATGCACTGGCGAGGTCCGGCAACGTCGCCGCGGCAACCAGCGTCAGGATCAGACCGGTGGCGCAGATTACGAGAACGACCAGCACGTCGGGTTGCAAAAGTTTGGAGAACAGCCAGCTCGCTACCGAAGTTGCGCCGGAGGAGGCCGACCCTCCGAGTTGCTGCGTCGGATCGAACGATAATTGGGTCATTGGTGGCACTCCTGTTTGCGGCTCATCGTCACCCCCCGGCGCATGAGCGCGATTCATTCGCGCATCGAAAACTATCAGGTGGCTCCTGGGTGTCTGTGCCGCGCATCACAGCGCGATCGTGCGGCCGCGCATGGCGTAGTGCCGTACGTCACATCCGATCGGCACGCTCTGGACTAGCTTGGCTGTCACGGTCGCTCGACCGCAACGACAGGGGCTCGGCGGACACTTGCAGGCCGCACGAAGCGCCGACAGGGACACGGGAGTCGTCATGCAACAGAGCCTGGCAGTGTCGGCGGGAAAAGCCGTGTGGCAGCCGTCGGTCAAGATACACTCGGACGAAACATTGATCGCGCTGATCGCGGCGCACGATCGGAACGCCATGCGCGACCTCTTCGTGCGGCACAAAACACGCGTATTCCGATTTTTGCTGCGCGTGGTCGGCGATGCGGCAACGGCGGAGGATCTCCTGAACGAGGTATTCATCGAAATCTGGCGGCACGCCGGCCAGTTCGAGGCGCGCTCGAAAGTCTCGACGTGGATGCTAGCGATCGCACACTTCAGGGCCACCGCGTGGCGGCGGCGGCGTGCCAGCGATCAACTCGACGACGACGCTGCCGCCTCGATTAAGGACCCGGGCGACAACCCGGAGGTCGTGGCGCAGAAGCGGGGGTCTTGCGTTGTAATCCGCGAATGCCTCAAGCGGCTGTCACCGGCACATCGAACGGTTCTCGACTTGATCTACTACCACGAGCAATCGATTGCCGAAGTCGCCCGTATCATCGGTGTGCCAGAGAATACGGTAAAGACGCGCGCGTACTATGCGCGCAAGTGTGTTGCGCAGTTGCTGGCGGAACGCGGCATTGGCCGCGAGGCGCTCTGAGCGGAACACCCGCTCGCGGCCGATCCGCGACACCGGCGGGGAGCAGGTCGGTGCCGACTCCGGTGGCGGGATGGGAGTATGAGCAGCGGCGTTGCGAGTCCGCGCCGTGACGTGCTCGTTAGCAACAACGCCCGGTCGGAGTGGTTTCAGGCAGAGTGGAAAGGTTGCTACTCCGCCGCCACCAGTCTCCGCTCGGCGCTCTCCACCACCATTGGCGTCTCCCAATCCTGTCGCAGCGGCGGCGCTGCCCAACGTTTGGTCACCGTCGCCACCCAATCGGGCGTATAGAACGCGTCTGCGGCGGCCTTGCTGTCCCACAGATAGATGCCGACCAGCGACGCTCCGTCCGGCGCGATGCCGTAATATTTACGAATCAGGCCGGGAATGCCTTCGTAGGTGTGCGCCGTTGCGTTGATGGTGCCGACCAACTGCGTCTTCGACGTGCCGGCCGGCACTTTGAACGTCCACATTACGGTGTGCATGACCTGTCTCCCGTCTGTGCATGGCCCCATTCAATCACACGCTACAAGGCCGGGAAAGGCGACCAACGGTCTTGCCAGCGCGGGGCGCAAAAGCAATTGTCCGTCCGCTCGTAGGAAGGGGACAAAATCGATGTCGATCGAATACAAAACGTTCAACGGACCCGATCTGTTCGGCTACGTTGCTGCACCAAAGGCAGGCGCGCGCGGCGGCGTTTTGATCCTGCCCACGATTTTCGGCATCAACGAATTTGCCCGCGGCTACGCCGACAATCTGGCCAATTCGGGGCTTGTGGCGGCGGTGTGGGACATCAACTCAGGCTTGCCGCTGTCTGCCGATTACCAGGAGTGTATCAGGCGCGCTCGAATGCTGACCGACGACGGCGTACTCGGCATGATCGCGCGCTGGCGCGACACGCTCCAGAGTCAGTTCGGCGCCAGCGCCGTTGGCGTGGTCGGGTTTTGTATCGGCGGCCGCTTCGGGATATTGCAGGCATCGCAAGACCGGAGCATCGTCGCCTGCGCCATGGCCTATCCATCGATTGAAAATCCGCGGCTGCCAAATCAGGCCATGGATGCCCTGGCGCTGGCGGCGAATATTGCGTGCCCGGTGCACATGCTTCGTCCCGGCAACGACCATGTCAGCAGTCCTGAAACCTACGAGGCGCTGACACGGGCGCTACTGTCGCGCCGGCAACCGACGATGCTCCAGACGTACCCGGAAGCCGAGCATGGTTTTATGCACCGGCCTGCCCTAGAGGCGAACGTCGCCGCGACCAAGCTTGCTTCGCCTCAGCTCATCGCGTTTCTCGGAGCATGCCTGAGTTGAGCGGGTCCGACGAACAGACCGCGGCGTTTCTAAAGACCGCGGTTGAACAGTTGGCGCGCGGAGCAGTGCAGGCCGCACTTACGGCCGCGAGCGAGGCGTGTCACAGCGCGCCCAACGATCCCCGCGCACACTACGTCTACGGCCAAGCCTGGCTCGCGCACGATCAGCCAGCGCGAGCCGAGCAGGCATTCGCGGCCGCGATCAAGCTCGCGCCGCAATTCGCCGATGCCTGGATCAACTATGGCGTCGCCCGCTACCGTCAAGGCGCGATCGAGGATGCCAAGACCGCAATGCGGCAGGTTCTTTTGTTCGCGCCGGACCACGCGGTCGCGATCTCGAACCTTGCCGCTTTCATGCGCATCAGTGGCCAATCTGATGCTGCAGAGAACCTTTTGCGGCGCCAGCTAACGCAAAAGGCCGATGACATTGGAGCGCGGCTGAATCTCGTGGCCGACCTGTTGCAGGAGGAGCGCGCGGCCGAAGCGCTCGCGCTTTTGGAGGAAGGCGGCACGTCCAACAGCGATCAGCGCGCCGTCCGGCACTGGCATTTGCAGAAGTCGCTGGCCTTGTTGCAGCTACGCCGGTTCGAGCCGGCGAAGTCGGCCCTCGCCGCGCTTGCCGCGCTTGGCCCAATACCCGCCGAAATCGCACCGTTGTGGTACTGGCGCCACGTTTTGCTGGCGCTCGGCCAGCGCGATGTTCGTGCGGCGCGCGAATCTGCCGGTCAGATGGAAGCCGCGCTTGACGCCATGGGTCCTGACGCGGTTCCCGAGCATCAGATCATGGCGCATTACGATCTGGCGAAATTTTGGTCGAGCAATGCAGCGCCCGCACGCGCCTTCGCGCATTGGGTTGCCGGGCACAAATTGCTGGCGCGTAGCCAGCCTTTCTCACGCGACGCGCATCGCGCCTTTGTCGACGCCAACATCGCGCTGTTCGATCGCGCGCGCTTTGCTCGGGAACCGCGGGCCGGCAATGCCGACCCAGCGCCGGTCTTCATTGTCGGCATGCCGCGTTCGGGGACTACGCTGATCGAGCAGATTCTCGATGCCCATCGCGACGCGCACGGCGCCGGCGAACGCATCGCACTGGGACAGGCCTTCCACGCCCTTGGCCGCGGCGACGGCGCTGCCGCCGTACAACGCATCGCCGAACTCGATGGCGTCACGCTCGACGCCGCGGGGCAAAATTATCTCGCCGCGCTGCATGCGCTCGCGCCCGATGCCAAGCGCATCGTCGACAAGATGCCCGGGAATTTCAACTATCTCGGCCTCGTCGGGCTGATGCTGCCGGGCGCGAAGATCATTTATTGCGCGCGCGATCCGCGTGACATCGGACTATCGATCTTCACCTTCCGCTTTCATGGCGCGCATGGTTACGCGCACGATCTTGCCGATCTTGGCTGGTACATCGCCCAGCACGAACGGCTGATGGCGCACTGGAAGGCTTCGCTGCCAAACCGGATTCTCACCATAAAGCTATCGGATTGGGTCGAGGATTTCGACGGCACCCTGGCGAAGCTGCTTGCGCATGTCGACTTACCGCACGACCCGAGCTGTACCCGCTTCTACGAGAGCGATAGCCGCGTAAAGACCGTGAGCCGCGCGCAGGTGCGCCAGCCGATCAATTCACACGGTCTTGGCCGCTGGCGCGCGTATGGCAATGAGCTCGTTCCACTGATCGCTGAATTGGAGCAATCCGGCAGCCTGGACGCTTGGCGCGGCGAAAGCAAACGAGGGGTTAAATCGAGGCAAATCGACAAACAGTTGAGTGGGCGTTCATAGCCACAACATGAGCAGCCCCGGTTGCGTCGGCGGCGGCGAGCAAAACACGGCCTTGAAAACAAGGCGCCTGTGACGGAGAATCGCGATGGCATTTGATATTAGCAACGAAGCCGATCTCAACAACTCGATCAGCTATATCGACACTCTCGGTTTTCCCAACAGTTACGTCTTCGACATCACCGGCCCGATTACTCTGACGTCGCAGCTTTTGGCGATCAACCTGCCAAGTGGCTCGAGCCTGACCATCGAGGGAACGAACGGCAGCGGCGGCGCGCAGGTTCAGACCATCGACGGCGCCAACGCCTACAACGGCTTCTTCGTCTATTCGGGCGACGTCACGATCGAAAACCTGACCTTGCAAAACATGAAGGCGCAAGGCGGCGCGGGCGGCTTGCTCGCTGGCGGCGGCGCCGGCCTGGGCGGCGGACTGTTCGTGGCGGGCACCAATGGCAGCGGCGGCAATGACCCAAGCCAGGCCGTCGTCCCCGTCGTCACGTTGATCAATGTGGCTTTCAGCGGCGACAGCGCGGTTGGCGGCCACGGCGGAAGCATGCCCGGCACGCAAAGCGGTGGTTTTAGCGGCGGTGGCGGGGGTCTTGATGGCGGTCACGGCGGGAACAACAACTTTAGCGCTGGCAGCGGTGGCGGTGGCGGTGGAGTGGGGTTCACCGCTTCGGGCGGTAATGGGCTGGGCCCCCCTACCGCTGGGAGCGGAGGGACCGGAATTATACCGGGCGCCGCTTCTGGCGGGCACGGAGCCAGCATCATTGGTGGCATTGGCGGCAAATCCGGTGGTGGCGGCGGCGCCGGTCCAATCGCCGCTGGCGGCGGCGTCGATGGCAGCCTCGGAACCAGCTCAGGTGGCGGCGGCGGCGGCTTTGGCGGCGGCGGCGGCGGCGGAGACAACACGACCGGCGGCCACGGCGGCTTCGGCGGCGGCGGCGGCGCTCCTGGTGGTGCCGGCGGCTTCGGTGGCGGCGGCGGCGACTCCCAGGGCATACACGCCGCCGGCGGCTTTGGCGGCGGCACCCCTTCGAATTCCTACACGGCCTTAGGCGGCGGCGGCGGTCTTGGCGCGGGCGGCGATATTTTCGTCCAGCAGGGTGGCACGCTCACAATTGAGGGCGACGGTACGCTGTCCGGCGGCAGTGTTACCGGCGGCGCCGGCGGCGGTAGCCCCCCGGCCAATGGCCGCGCCCTGGGTAGCGGCCTCTTCCTGCAAGGAAGTGGAACGCTGACGGTCGCGTTGACGTCTGGGCAAAACGAATCGATCAGCGATGTCATCACCGATCAGAGCGGCTCCGGCGGCACCGGAGCGAATGCCGGAAGCTGGGGACTCTTGTTCAATGGCGCCGGCACACTGACGCTCGCCGCGGCGGACAGCTACAGCGGCGGCACCACGATCAGCGCCGGCACGTTGCGGCTCGGCAGCGGGAGCAACATCGGCTCGATCAACGGCGATGTCTCAGACGATGCCACATTCCTCGACGACGATGCCGGCAGCAACACCTTGGACGGCGCGATCTCCGGCTCGGGCACCTTTGCGCAGATCGGGACTGGCACCACGATTCTGACCGGTGCCGACAGTGTAAGCGGCGGCACAACGATTGAGGCCGGCACGCTGCAACTCGGCGACGGCGCGACCACAGGATCGCTCGTCAACCTCGGCGCCGACGACGGAACCCTGGCCATCGACCACTCCGATACGGTCACCTGGAACACGTCGATATCGGGCAGCGGAGGTTTCGCGCAGGTCGGCGCCGGTATCACGATTTTCACGGCCGCCCAGGACTACACGGGCAACACCACTGTCAGCGGCGGGACCTTGCAGCTCGGGGCGGGCGGCAGTCTCGCGAGCCAAGCGACGCTGGCGGTCAGCGGCGGCACTTTCGACCTGGGCACGGATAATCAGACCACCGGGGCTCTGACGCTGACGGGCGGCCTGATCGAAGACGGCACGCTGACCAGCGCGTCATTCGGGGTTCAGGCCGGCACTGTGAGCGCTGTGCTCGGCGGCGGCGGCGCACTGACGAAGACCGGCAGCGGAACGGTTACGCTGTCGGGAGCAAATACTTACAACGGCGGCACGACGATCAGCGCGGGCACGCTGCAACTCGGCAGCGGCGGTTATTCCGGATCGCTGACCGGCAACATCACGGACAACGCAACGCTCGCGGACGATCGTTCCGATACCCTGACGTGGCTGACGACCATATCGGGCAACGGAGCCTTCGCGCAAATCGGCGCCGGCATCACGGTTTTTGATGATGCCGAGAGCTACAGCGGCGGCACCACGGTCAGCAACGGCACCTTGCGGCTTGGCGCGAGCGGCAGTCTGGCAAGCGCGGGAGCGCTGGCGGTCAGCAGCGGCACTTTCGACCTGGGCACGGATAATCAGACCACCGGGGCTCTGACGCTGACGGGCGGCCTGATCGAGGACGGCACGCTGACCAGCGCGTCGTTCGGCGTCCAGGCCGGCACCGTGAGCGCGATACTCGGCGGCGGCGGCGCGCTGACGAAGACCGGCAGCGGCACGGCGACCTTGTCGGGCGCAAACTCTTACACCGGCGGCACGACGATCGGCGCGGGCGTGCTGCAAATTTCCGGCGGCGGCACGCTCGGAGTGTCAGCCGGCACGCTGGCGGTGAGCGGCGGTACGCTCGACCTCGGGGCGACGACGCAGACTTCCGGCGCTCTCACTCTCACCGGCGGCGCGATCCAGGACGGCACGTTGGACAGCGCGGCGTTCGGCGTTCAGGCCGGCACCGTGAGCGCTGTGCTCGGCGGCGGCGGCGTGCTGACGAAAACCGACAGTAGCACGGTGACCTTGTCGGGAGCAAACATTTACAGCGGCGGCACTACGATCACCGCGGGGACGCTGCAGCTTGGCAGTGGGAGCAATTCCGGATCGTTGACCGGCAATATTACCGACAACGCAACGCTCGTCGTCGATCGTTCCGACACCTACGCCTTCGCGGGAAGCATTTCGGGCTCCGGCGTGTTCGAGCAGCTTGGGTCCGGCACGACAATTTTCACAGCGTCCAACAACTATAGCGGCGGCACTGCGATCAGTGCCGGTATTCTGCAGTTGGGCAACGGCAGCAGCGACGGCTCCATCGCCGGCGGCGTGACAGATAACACGACTTTCGACATCGACGACCTCGGCACAACCACGTTGGGTCAAATCTCAGGCAGTGGTTCGCTGAACCAGATCGGCTCTGGGACGACCATCTTGAGCTCAGCAAACAATTATGCCGGAGGCACGACGATCGTCGCGGGCACGCTGCAGCTCGGCGAGGGCGGCGGCGCGGGATCGTTGACCGGCAACATTACGGACAACGCGACGCTCGCCATCGATCGGTCCTACATCTACAGCTTTGGCGAAAGCATTTTCGGCACCGGCGCATTCGCGCAGATCGGAATCGGCACCACTGTCCTCACGACGGCGCAGAATTACACCGGCGGCACCACGGTTCTGGCGGGTACATTGCAGCTTGGCGCCGGCGGCAGTCTGCCAACCGCCGGCAACGTCGCCATCGACGGTGGGCTGCTCGATCTCGCCGGTTACAATCAAACGATCGGTGACCTGTCCGGCACCGGCGGGTTTATCGCACTCGGCAGCGATATCCTCACGGCTGGCACGGCGGATTCCACGACTTTCGCTGGCGCGATCTTCGGCTCCGGTGCCTTCGTCAAAACCGGCAGCGGCACCCTGACGCTGATCGGAGCAAACAACTATACCGGGGGCACGACGATTTCGGCCGGCACGCTCGAATTTGGCGGCGGCGGCTCGATCGCGGGCAACGTGACGTTTACCGATCCCGATGCGCCCGAGACGTTGCAATTCGATGCCGGCAGCAATCAACTCGGCGGAGTCATCGGCGGTTTTGCGCTCAATGACGACATCGATCTCGGCTTCCTCGGCTTTAATTCCGCGCTGTCCGCCGTTTGGCGGGAGAACGGCAGCGATACCGGCGGGACTCTGTCGCTGGACGAAAATGGTGCGGCGCTCGCGACCCTGGATCTCTCCGGCCAATACGCGTCGGCCAACTTTTCACTCGCCAGCGACGGCCACGACGGCACCGTGATCGGCTTCCAGAATCAGACGACGCCGGCCGCAACTTCGGCCGACATGATCATGGAACGCGGTTCCGACGGCACCTGCGAGATTTATAACGTCGGCGCGAATACGATTCTGGCGGCTTATTCGCTCGGCCAGATTTCGACGCAGTTTCAGATTGCCGGGGTCGGCGGCTTCGATGGCGATGGTACGAGCGACCTGCTTCTTCGCAACGTCAGCACCGGTGCGTTGCAGATCGATGATGTCAATAGCAACACCATCAGCAATAGTGCCTCCATAGGTCAGGTTGGCCTGGAATGGCAGGTCGCGGGCTTCGGCGATTTCTCCGGCAACGCTGGTGAAACCGACATGTTGATGCGCGACAGCAACACCGGAGCGTTTGAGGTTTACGACATCGCCAACAACGCGATCACGTTCGCCGGTCCGATGGGCCAGGTCGGTCTGGAATGGTCGGTTGCGGGATTTGGCGACTTCTCCGGCAACGTCGGCGAAACCGACATGCTGATGCGCAACAACAATACGGGCGCGTTCGAGGTTTACGATATCAGCAACAATATGATCACGTTCGCGGGGCCGATGGGCCAGGTCGGTCTGGAATGGTCGGTTGCCGGATTCGGCGATTTTTCGACCCGCGCCGATGAAACCGACCTGCTGATGCGCAACAGTAATACTGGCGCGTTCGAGGTCTTCGATGTCAGCAGCAATGCGATCACGTTTGCGGGGCCGATGGGCCAGGTCGGTCTGGAATGGACGGTTGCGGGATTTGGCGATTTCTCCGGCAACGCCAACGAAACCGATATGCTGATGCGAGACAGTAATACCGGCGCCTTTGAGCTTTTCGACATTAACAACAATGCGATCACGTCCATGGGACCAATGGGACAGGTCGGCCAGGAATGGTCGGTCAGTGGCATCGCGGCTAGTTCGACGACTTCGGTGCCGGCCGCACAGCTCACCCAGGCGATGGCCTCGTTCGCGCCAGGCCGCGCCGCGCTTGCAAACGGCACGGTGCTCGGCCAGCAGCCGGCCTCGTCGATGGCGGCCGGCTTGTTGGCGGCGCCGAGCAGTCAGCCGCCGGTTTCGGTGTGAATGGGGCCCCGTCCAGGCAATGCGTCTCCTAATCGAGGCTGACTTTGCGCTCGTAATAGGTCCACAGCAGCGGGAATAGCCGCGGGTTGAAGGTGCCCGCGGCGCAGTCGCGGGCTTCCTCTTCGGACAGCGGGATGGCGCCGCCCATGATCTCCGCTTGGAGCTGGATCTGGGCGTTCTCCTCCAGAAACGTGCAGGCGAAAAATGCCTCTTCGGCGGTGGCGCCGACGACGACACTGCCATGGCCGCGCATCTGCGCCACGCGATGGCTGCCGAGCGCGAGCGACAAATCGGCGGCTTGATCGTCGTTCACTACGAGGCGGGGGTTGTCCCAGGTCGGCACGCCGGTGCAGAGAAACGAGCCGTGCAAAAACACTGGCTTTAGCGGCTTGCCCGCAATGCCGAGGGCGCGGGCATGGGGCGCGTGCAGGTGGCACACGCACATGGCGTCCGGCCGGTCGCGATGGATCTGCGTGTGAATGCGCCATTCCAGCGGGATCAAACCGCCCGGATGCTCGATGATCGTGCCGTCGATGTTGTAGGTGAATATCTGCTCAGCCCGCACCATAGCCTTGTCCGTGCTGGCGCCGGGACTGATGAAGCATTTCGGTGTGCCCGGAACACGGATCGAAACATGTCCGAACATGCCGATCGTGCCTTGCATGTTGAGCATTCGCGCCAGCGTCGCAGTCTTTTCGCGCAACAGTGTTTCTTCGCTCATCGGATTTCCTTTTTTTTAAAGACCTGCCGCAAGTCGTGCGTTGCTAGAGCGTATTGGCCGCGCCCGCGCGCCGGATCAGCTCACCCCAGTGGTCGATTTCGGTTGCGAGGAATTTTTGAAGTTCGGCGGGGGAAGGGCTCTGCACCGGGATGGTGCCGAGCTTGACGATCAAGTCATGAACCGCGGGGACTGCGGCAACAGCCGCGAATTCCGCGCTCAGGCGGTCGACGATGGGCTTCGGCGTTGCCGCGGGAGCGGAAACGAGCGTCCAGCCGACAGCCTCAAAGCCAGGGACCCCCGCTTCGGCGATGGTTGGCACATCGGGCAGCACAGGCACGCGCGTTGTCGACGTCACGCCGAGCGGGCGCACCATTCCAGCTTTGATCTGGCCGACGACGCTGCCGGCATCGGCAAACATCAGCGCGACGTGGCCGCCCATGACGTCGTTGAGGCCGAGTGGCGCGCCGCGATACGACACCGCGATCATCTTGGTGCCGGTCATTGTCTGGAACAGCTCGCCGGCGAGATGGATCGCCGAGCCGGGACCGCCGTGGGCATAATTGATTTCGCCGGGCTTCGACTTCAGTAGCGCGATCAGCTCGGCGATTGAGTGCACTGGCAGCTTCGGATTGACCACGAGAACGAGCGGCGTGCGAAAGATCAGCGACACGGCCTGCAGGTCCTTGAGGGTGTCGAAGGGCAAGGACTTGAACAGCGTCGGATTGGCCGCGATCGAGCTCGCCGATGCCAGCAGCGTGCGGCCGTCCGGCGCCGCCTTGACCACATTCTCGGTTGCCAGCACGCCGCCCGCTCCGGCGCGGTTTTCAACGATAACGGGCTTGCCAAGCCGCTGCTGCAATTGTGCCGCGACGGCGCGCATGACCACGTCGATGCTGCCTCCCGCGGGAAAAGAGACGATGATGGTGATCGGTCCCGATGGAAAATTGTCCGCAGGCGCCGCTTGGCTCAATGTTGCGGTTGCGGCGGCAGCGAGCGGTGCAAATAGCAGGGTCCGTCGAGTCGGCATCATTATCTCCCGGTCTTGGTGGCGGCTACGTTAGGCGCTGTCGGTCTCTTCGAGAATTCCATAATCGGTCGCAGGCTAATCGTGAGCGCGCGCAGGTGGCGTGATTTTCGGGCGTCATGCCGGCGCAGGAGGGTCGTGTTGGAGCTGGATTGATGACCGGCGAGCGGGCGCTGGCTAGCGCGCTGCTGTTCTGCCGGCTGTGCGTTACAGGCATCCCACGGCGTGACCGCGCGCATCCTTGATCGTTATCGAGCACTCGAGGTGTTTAAGTTGCACTTTCGCGTCCTCGTCCCCAAGCGCGGCCGCGCGGCTGTAATAGCCCTTCGCAGCATCGATGTCGCGCGGGCCACCGCGCCCGCTCGCCGCGAACGAGCCCATCCATTCCAGGGCGTTGGGATTATTTTGCGCCGCCGCCTTTTCGAACCAGGAGCGCGCGGCGACATCGTCCTTCGGTCCGCCGAGGCCGTTTGCGTACATCAGGCCGAGTTGAAATTGTGCGTCGGCCGAATTTCCTTCCGCGGCGCGCGTCAGCATCTCGCGTTCCTGCGCCGGATCGGCCGCGCCGCCGCTCACGTTGCCGGCCGTTGCCAGACGGGTCAGGGCACGGGGATTGCCGGCCGCCGCGGCGCGCTGCAACAACGCGCGGGCCTGCGCGTCGTCCTTGGCGATACCGGCGCCGGCCTCGAGCGAGATGGCCAATTCCACCATGGCGGCCGTGCTGCCTTTGGTCACGGCCTTACGATAGGCAGTGATTGCCTCGGCCAACTGTCCGTTGGCCGCGTAGGCGCGGCCGAGTTCGTACAATGCCCGGCGCGGACCGCCGGCAGCAGCCTTGCAGAACTTGATCGCAATCGGGATGTCTTGCGACGCAATGCGCGGGACGCCAGGAATGGCGGACGGTTTGTCCGGATCGGTCGGGTCGGCAGCGATGCGATCGCACAGAACAAGATCGGCGGATTGCGCGCGTGCCGCGGAAAAATACGGCGCGACGGCGGGGGGCGTCGCGGCGAGGCCGAGACCGCAAACGATCGCGCGAAGATTTGCCCGCCTGCTCATGGTGACAATTTGCTCCCAGCTTGGTTCGGGTCACGTCGGGCCGGCGGCGCGACCTTAAGGGCGCATGCCCAGTCTGACAAGTTTATGCGCTGAACACGGCGGCTTGCGCTCAGGCGACCGGCCGGTAACAATCCGCGCGTTCCATCAAGGAAGGTACGGCCATGACAACGCCGATCGCGCTCAAGGACATCACGATTTATCCAATCGTCGAACAGCAGGGCCCGTTTTTCAAAGCCCTGGAGTTTTTCCCGAAGCTCAGCAAGGAAACGCTCGACGAAAATCGATCATGGCTGCAACCGACATTCATCGATCCTGAGGGCGGGCTGGTGCTGTGCATCCAGGGTTTTGTCGTCAAGACAGCGCACCACACTATTCTGATCGACTCGTGCGTTGGCAATCACAAGTCGCGACCGACGCGACCGTTCTGGAACATGATGGACAGCGACCGGTTCGAAAAGGCGCTCGCCGGTGCGGGAGTGAGCGTCAACGACATCGATTACGTCATGTGCACGCATCTGCACGGCGATCACGTCGGCTGGAACACGAAACTCGAAAACGGCCGCTGGGTGCCGACCTTTCCCAAGGCGCGATACATCATGGCGGAGCGCGAGCTTGCGCATTGGACGGCGCGCGAGAAGGAAAATCCGCAAAGCGTGCCGTGGATCACCGACTCGGTGCTGCCGATCGTTGCGGCCAAGCGCGAGCAAATCGTCAAAAGCGATTTTGCTTTCAGCGAAACGGTCCGGCTTATGCCGACACCCGGTCACACCATCGACCATTTTTCCGTCCTGGTCGGCAGCCGCGGCGAGGACGCGCTGATTACCGGCGACATGATCCACTCGCCGATCCAGGGCAAATATCCCGACCTCGGCATGCTGGCGGATCACAACTCGGCACAGGCTGGGCAAACCCGGCGCCACGTCTTCGACCGCTTCTGCGAGGAGCCGACGCTGATGTGCTTGACGCATTTCCCGATGCCGTCGACAGCGCGCGTGCGCCGCTGGGGCGACGGATACAAATTCGTCGCATCAGGCGCTTGAATTTTCGCGCCGCCCCGCCGCCGCCGAAGCGGCATTACGCCGTGGTCGGTTCATCTTCGAACTTGAAGCCGATCTGTTGCAGGCCCTTGAGCGCGTCCTTGCCGTACTCAGTCTCGATTTCGCGCGCCAGGCTCGGCGCGTAGGAAATCGGGTCGGCCTGCTCGGCGGTTTCCGGCACGATCATGACAAGGAGCCGGCCGGTTTCGTTGCCGATATTGCGGAAGCTCCGGTTCTCGCCGCGCGGCACCGAAATCATGTCGAGTGGATCGAGCACCAGCGTGTGTTCGCCGCGGTCGCCCCACGCGATTTCGAAGCGGCTCGACAGGCACATGAAGTTCTCGACCGTGTTGAGGTGGCGGTGCAGTCCGGGACCGTTGCCCGGTTCGCACTCGGCGATCGTCACGATTAATCCGCGCGGTCCTTTGACCGGAGCGCCGGCGCTGCGGCCCTCGTAGTCAGTCGGCGCCATCACCGGATAGACGCGCCGGGCCGTAATCTTCTCGACCGCGCCGGCCGGAATGCCGTGGGCGGAAAAATTCTGCTGCTGGTAGGTCTGCAATTTGTTGAAACGGGCAACGCGCTTTTCCATGTCCGCAGGTGTGGATGATGTCGTTGTCAAAGCGGTTCCTCCAGTTGGATGCGGCTTGTTAGACGCGATTATTCTCGGCAGCCGGCAAAGTGTCGAGTCCAAAAGGCTTATCGATTTAGGCCGTGGGTGTCGCACCGCGCAGAATTTGCGCCAGCACCGGCATGTCGATATTGCCGCCGGACAAGATAAGCCCAACACGCCTGCCGGCGTAGCGCTCCTTCTCTTGCATCAGCGCAGCGAGCGGTGCGGCGCCGGCGCCTTCGGCGAGATTGTGCGTTGCTGTGAAGTAGAGGCGAACGGCCTCGGCGATCTCGTCGTCGCTGACGGCGACGATCCGCGCGGCGCCGCCTTTGATGATCGCGAACGCATCGGGCTGCGGATCGCGACACGCCATGCCGTCGGCGAATGTGCGCGCCGAATTGGTCGGCACCGGATGCCCCGCAGCGAATGACAGGGCAAAGGCCGGCGCTTTATCGGCGACGACGCCCACAATCTCGGTCTTGAGCCCGAGCAGGTCGCGTACGGTGATCAGCCCGCAAATGCCCGAGCCCATGCCGATCGGAACGTAGACGACATCAAGGTCGCTATGGCCGGTAAACAATTCGAGCGCGTAAGTCGCGACGCCTTTCATCAGTTCGACGTGGAAGGACGGAACGAAATGGTAGCCGTGCTCGCGCTCCATCTGCATGGCGACGGCGCGGCTCGCATCGAAGTCCACACCGGCGGTGACGAGTTCGCCGCCGAAGGCGCGCATCGCCGCATTTTTCTCTGGCGAATTCCCCTCTGGAATGACGATCGTGCATGGGATGCCATTACGCGCGGCCGCAAGTGCGACCGATTGACCGTGATTGCCGCGTGTCGCGGTGACGAGCCCTTTGGGTGCCGAACCCGCGCGGCGCAGCGCATCGACGTAGACCAGGCCGCCGCGGGCCTTGAACGATCCGGTGGGCGTGTGGTTCTCGTGCTTGACCACGACCTTGGCGCCGGTTTTCGCGGCGAGCAGGGGCCAGGCATAAGCGGGGGTTGGCGGCACGAAGGGCCGCACCGTGGCAGCCGCTTCAGCAAGCTCATCGAGCGAAAACAACGGCATGCTCGATCCCTCGGTCGGCTATTTGCGCGCGGCGGAGGCGAACCGCTGGGCCTCCTCCGCGGCGCGAAACAGCGCCTTCGCCTTGTTGATGCACTCCTGTTGTTCGAGATCGGGATTGGAGTCCGCGACGATGCCGGCCCCGGCTTGAACATACATGACGCCGTCCTTAACCAGCGCAGTGCGTAGCGCGATGCAGGTGTCCATCTCGGCGCCGGCGGAGAAATAACCCACGCAGCCGGCGTAGAGCGAACGTTTCTGCTTCTCCAACTCGTCGATGATTTGCATGGCGCGCACCTTTGGTGCTCCCGAAACCGTGCCGGCCGGGAAGCCGGCGGCCAGCGCATCGAGCGGATCGCAATCCTTGCGCAGCTTGCCCTCAACATTGGAGACGATATGCATGACTTGGCTGTAGCGCTCAACAAAGAACCGGTCGGTGACCTTGACGCTGCCGATCTCAGCGACACGGCCGACATCGTTGCGTCCGAGATCAAGCAGCATCAAATGCTCCGCGCGCTCCTTGGGGTCGGCGAGCAGCTCGGCCTCGAGTGCGTCGTCCTCGTGCGGCGTTGCCCCGCGCCGTCGCGTGCCGGCGATCGGCCGGATCGTCACGATGCCGTTTTCGGCTTTGACCAAAATCTCCGGGCTCGATCCCGCGATTGCGAACGTCCCGTAATCGAGAAAGAACAGATAGGGCGACGGGTTGACTCGGCGAAGCGCGCGGTAAAGCGCGAACGGCGGCAGCCGAAATGGCGCTTCGAACCGCTGCGACAGCACCACCTGAAAAATATCGCCGGCTGAAATGTACTCCTTGGCACGAACCACCATGCGCTTGAAAACGGCGGGCGTAGTGTTCGAACGCGGCGCTACCTTGAGCGGCCCGCGGTGGGTCTCGGCTGCGGATTTGCCGAGCGGCCGATCGAGCGCGACGACAATCTCGCCGAGTCGCTTGCGCGCGTGCGCCAGCGCCGCCTTCGCGGTGACCGCCTTTTGTGGCCGCACGGGCGTGACGACGGTAATCGTATCTTCGACGGCATCGAACACGATCACGACCGTGGGACGAACGATAATGGCGTCCGGAATACCGATCGGATCGCCGGTCGGCGCCGCCAGAGTATCCTCCATCAGCCGCACCATGTCGTAGCCGAGATAACCGAAAACGCCGGCCGCCATGGGTGGCAGCGCATCCGGTAACGCGATCCGGCTTTGCTGGATCAGAGCACGCAGCGCGACAAGCGGTGCTTCGGCGACGGGCTTGAAATCGAGCGGACGATCCTGCGGATTACGATTGATCTCGGCGCTGCTGCCGCTGGCGCGGAAAATCAGATCAGGTTCGAGACCGATGATCGAATAACGGCCGCGCACCGCGCCGCCTTCGACGGACTCAAGCAGAAAGCTGATCGGCGGGTTTCGTTTGCGGCGCGAACTTTGCGTCCGCGCGCCGGTCACTTTGAGAAAGGCCGAAACCGGCGTTTCCAAGTCGGCGACAAGCGTCGTCCAGACCACCTGCGGTAAGCCCGCCGCATAATGCGCAGCGAATTCACCGGCCGCAGGCGCGACTTGCATTATTCGCTATCCGGCGGCGCAGTGGTGCCCACAGCCTGCGTCAGCGCGGCCTGATTGATTGTCGTGCCCAGATTATTTTCGAGCCAGCCGAGATATTGGCTGAAAACATCGTCGCCCATTGCTTGCTGCAGGAGCTGCACGAGTTTCTTGCCGTCGGCCGAATTCGAATCGAGCGGCGGCGTTTTGACATTGCTGACGCGAAACACCAACCATTGGGTAGGTTTGTCGCCTTCGGAACCGCCAAACGCGCCGTTCGCGGTATGAAATACCGCATCGATCACCTTGGCGGGAATGCCGTTGCTCACGGGGCCGCGTTTGAGATCGGCGGCCGTTTGGACCTTCACGTTGTCGGCTTTGGCAAGCGCGTCAAAGGAATTGCCGCTGTTGAGCTTGCTGAGCAGGTCCGCGGCCTTGGTTTTGACGTGCTCTGCAACCTGATCGTCGTGCCAGCGCTGCTCGACCTCGGTCTTGACCTCGTCGAGCGTGCGATCACGCGCCGGCGTCACCGACGCGACCTCGTACCAAACGTAGCCGCCGTCGGCATCGACCGGATAGGTATCGACGCCAACATCGTTGGAGAAAGCGCCACTGATGACGCTGGTTGCGGCCGGGATGGCCGCCACGAATTTGCCGGCGGCATCGCGCCCAGAACGATCGATATCCATCGCGACCGCGGGCAGCCCCAGGCTCTTTGCCGCATCCGCGAGCGTGCCGCCACCGGCGCGCGCGTCCTCCATCTTGTCGTGAAGGTCTTGCACTTTGCTTTTCGCGCGTTCCAGCGCCATGTCGCTCTTGATGAACGGCTCGACGACGTTAAACGCCTTCGTTTCGGCCGGCTCGACGTCCAGCACAGTCACGATCACGACGCCAAATTTGCCCTGGACCGGCGGGCTCACCTCGCCGGGCTTGAGCGCAAATGCGGCGTCGGCGACCGTCGGGTCAATGATCGCCGATTTCGCCACGGTCCCAAGGTCGACGTCGCTTGCCTTGAGACCGCGCTCGGTGGCGAGATCATCGAACTTGATTCCGGACTTCAGCCGCGTGCTGGCGGCCAGCGCCTGCGCCATGTCCGGAAATACGATCTGCTCGATGTGCCGGCGCTCCGGGGTCTGATATTGTTTTAGATTGTCGTCGTATCGTTTTTTGGCGTCGGCATCGGAAACCGTAATCGTTTTCGCCACCTCGGCCGGTGTGACGACGACGGTCACGACTTTCCGGTACTCGGGCGCGCGAAACAGAATCTTGCGGTCGCTGAAATACTTGTTCAGCTCCTCAGGCGTCGGCTTCGGAATGTCGCCGGCCTGCTCTGGTCCGAGTGAGATATACTGAATGCTGCGCTGCTGGTTTTGGTACTGATTGACCGCGTCAAGATAGGTTTTCGGCGCGCTGATGCCGCCGGAGACCGCGTCGGTAATTTCGCGGCGCGGAATCGTGCGGCGCAGCTCATCAAAGTAGCGCTGCTCGGAGAAGCCGATGGACTGCAAAAAATTTTGAAACTGTGCGCGGTCGAATTGCCCTGTGGGTGTCTGGAAATGCGGGTCGGCAAGCACCTGCTTTACGATGTCGGACATCGGAACCCCGATGCGCATGCGGCTCGCCAGCTGATCGAGGCCGGCCTGTGCGACCAGTTGAGCCAGCACCTGCCGGTCGATACCCAGCGCGGCCGCCTGTTCGGGCGGGACCGGGCGGCCAAGCTGCTGGCCAAGCTGCTGCAGGCGCTCGTTATAGGCCTGACTGAACTGGTCCTGCTGGATTTCGGTGTCGCCGATCTTGGCAAGATAGGTTGAGCCGTAGCCCTGGAAAATATCGTTGATGCCCCATACTGCGAAACTGCCGGCGAGAACCGTCAGTACGACGCCCATGAGAATGCGGCCGAGCCAATTTTCGGAGGCTTTGCGGATCCCTCGAAGCATAAGTTCCAGCGTGGTTCGGTGAGAGAAATTGCCTTGCCGGAGCAAGGGCGGCGCATCATACGGACCGAAGCCCTGCGCCGCAATCGACTGAATTGATTGTTAAAACGTCCCTTTTCGTCATGCAATCGGTCTGCTAACGGCTGTTTGTCGCATTTTTGAGGCCTCAATCCCAGGCAATTGGAACATGGCGAGTCGCCGGCTTATCGCAGGCAATTGGAAAATGAATGGCCTATCCGGCGCCTCGGTGACGCTGGATAAGATTATTGCCGGAGCGGCCAAGCTCCCTGCCCAGGTGGACGTGCTGATCTGTCCGCCGTTTACGCTTATCGCCGGTTTCGCGGAGCGCGCTCGAGGCAGCCGCGTCGCAATCGGGGGCCAGGATTGCCACGCCAAGCCGTCCGGCGCGCATACCGGAGACATCGCCGCCGAAATGCTGGCCGATGCGCAAGCGACCACCGTGATCGTCGGCCACTCCGAGCGGCGCCGTGATCATCACGAGACTGACGCGGAGGTCCGCGCCAAGGCGCTCGCGGCACGCCGCGCCGGGCTGGTGTCCATTGTGTGTGTCGGCGAGACGCGAGCCGAGCGCGATGCCGGGCGCGCCTGGGCAATTGTCGGCGCGCAACTCGATGGCTCGCTGCCCGACGGCGCACCGGATTTCGTCTTGGCCTACGAGCCGGTCTGGGCGATCGGCTCGGGTGTCACTCCGAGTGCGGCCGACGTCGCCGACATGCACGGCTTCATTCGCGAGCGGCTGCTGGCGCGCTTTGGCCACGCAGCGGAAGCAGTCCGCATCCTTTACGGTGGCTCGGTAAAACCGGCGAATGCCAATGAACTGATGACGCTCGCCAATGTGGACGGCGCATTGATCGGCGGCGCCAGCCTCAATGCCGATGAGTTCCTCGCGATTGCTGGCGTTTATCGCTAATCTGGACTTGGGGAAATCTGCTCCGATGCTCAAGTCGAAGGGAATGGAGCCGGGCTAACGAGCGCCTCGCGTCGCCGCTCAAATCGGCATATCCTGTTCGCAACAAGCAAGAATGATTGCCGCGCGCCTAGGCTTCGCGCGCGTCTCAGCGCTCAACGAGCGCACACAGCGGAGGACGCCATGGCCGAGGACGACCATCCGATACGACGTCGTAATTTCCTGATGGGGGCGGGGACAGCGCTTGCCGCGTCGCTCACGCCGCCGGAAGCGCAGGCGCAATCCGCCCCGGCCTCCGCCGCAGCGACGCCCGAAGTAGAGCCGCTACTCACGCTGACCCAGACTGAGTTTGCGTTCGTCACCGCGGCGGCGGACACGCTGATCCCGGCCGACGAACTGACGCCGTCGGGCAGCCAATGCGGCGTCGCGACGTTCATCGACCGGCAGCTTGCCGGCGCTTATGGCAATGGCGCTCGGCTTTACCGCGACGGTCCGTTCCATAAGGCCAAGCCCGAGCTCGGCTATCAGCTGCCGCTCAATCCGCGCGAATTTTTTCGCGCCGGTATCGCCGAGGCCAACGAGTGGTCGCGCAAGACGCACGGCAAGGATTTCGACCGCCTCGCTCCAGCCGATCGCGAAGCCGCCCTCAAGGCCATAGAGGCCGGCAAGGCGGAATTCTCCGGCCTGTCGAGCCGCGCTTTTTTCAACGCGCTGCTCGAGATCAGCATGGAAGGTTTTTTTGCCGACCCGATCTACGGCGGCAATCGCCAAATGGCGGCGTGGAAGATGGTCGGCTATCCGGGCCTGCCGGCTACTTATCGCGAAGACATTCAGAAATACTTCGGCAAAAAATACGACAAGCCGCCGCAGTCGATCGCGGATTTCTCATAAGGGGAGGCGGCCATGATCAAACTCAAAGAGACCGATGCCGTCGTGGTGGGGGTGGGCTGGACCGGGTCGATCCTGGCGCGTGAGCTGACCAAGGCGGGCCTGCATGTCGTCGGCCTGGAGCGCGGCGCAAAGCGCATGCCGGGCGAGAATTTCACCATTCCCTCGGTGCGCGACGATCTCAAATATGCGGTGCGGCAGGAGCTGTTCCAGGATACGCAGCTCGAAACCGTCACGGTGCGTCATTCGCCGTCGGAGAGCGCGTTGCCGATCCGGCGCCTCGGGTCGTTCCTGCCCGGCACCGATCTTGGCGGCGCCGGCGCGCACTGGAACGGTATGACGTGGCGCTGGCTGCCGTCGGACCACCACATGCGCTCGCATCTGACCGAGCGCTACGGCAAGAACGCCATTCCCGCCGAGATGACAATCGAGGATTTCCCGGTCTCGTACGACGAGCTCGAGCCCTACTACGACAAGTTCGAGAAGCTGTGCGGCGTTTCCGGCAAGGCCGGCAATCTGCGCGGCAAGATCGTCGATGGCGGCAACGTATTCGAAGGGGCGCGGCAGAACGAATATCCCAATCCGCCGCTGATCCGCAGCATGGCCGGCACGATCATGGAACAGGCATCGCGGAGCCTCGGCTATCATCCGTTCCCGTGCCCGTCGAGCAATATGAGCCGCACTTACACCAACCCCGAAGGGCTCACGCTTGGGGCGTGCGAGTATTGCGGCAACTGCGAGCGTTTCGGCTGCGAGGCCAACGCGAAAGCCTCGCCCAACGTGTGCATCCTGCCGGCGCTGCTTGCCGACAACAAATTCGAGTTGCGTATCTATTCGCAGGTCAAGGAGCTGGTTTACGACAAGGCGGCGCGCAAGGTCACAGCGGTGCGCTATGTCGACACCCGCACCGGCGAGGAATACGAGCAGCCGGCGGGCATCGTCATCCTGGGCGCCTACGTGTTCAACAACGTGTTGCTCATGCTCACAGCCGGGATCGGCGAGCCGTATGATGCCAAGACCGGCACCGGCGCCGTGGGCAGGAACT
>Ga0208849_1000404_pt1 | contig 40831 bp, 34 predicted proteins | sample NGESurdeep072012_10_FD_184470 | JGI IMG/M metagenome (GOLD analysis project Ga0208849, IMG submission 184470) | Arctic peat soil microbial communities from Barrow, Alaska - NGEE Surface sample 53-3 deep-072012 (SPAdes) | ecosystem: Environmental > Terrestrial > Soil > Wetlands > Peat ... | reverse complement strand
CGGGGCGAACTTGGTTGCTACTTGGTCTCTGACGGTGGCGCCAAGCCGTACCGCATCCACGTGCGCGCCCCGAGTTTCGTCAATCTCCAGGCGGTGCCACTCCTGATGCGCGGGGGCTCGGTCTCGGACGCCATCACCGTGATCTCGACGGTCGATCCCATCATGGGTGAGGTGGACCGATGAGTCACCTACGCGTCGAACTACGTCAACGCGCCGAAGAGTTGATCGCGCTCTACCCGCGCGCGCGATCCGCGATGCTACCGCTGTTGCATCTCGCCCAGGAACAAGACGGGTACTTGAGTGATGAAGGCATCGCCGAAGTCGCGGAGTTAACCGGCACGACGCCGGCCGACGTGCGCGGGACCGCTTCGTTTTACGACATGTTCCACCTGGAACCGGTTGGCAAGTACGTCGTTGGGGTCTGTACGAATATTGCCTGTCTCTTGGCCGGTGGCCAAGAGCTCCTCGAACACGCCGCCGCGACGCTCGGCTGCGCCGTTGGGGCCACGTCGGACGACGGGCTCTTCACGTTGGAAGAGACCGAGTGTCTCGCCGACTGCAACATCGCGCCCTGCGTGCAGGTGAACCACCGCTACGTTCGTACGACGACGCCGGCGACCTTTGACGCGTTGGTGGGCGATCTACGTGACGGTCGACGAGACCACGACATCCCCACGCACGGCACGTTGGTCCGTGTTCGTCGCAGTGGCGGACTGCGAACGTCGAAGAGTGGGATCACCGCGCAGCGCGCCGCCGCCAAGGCTCTGCGCGACGAGCGAGCGGCGCGGGAGCAGGCCTAGTGGCAGTCCTCGATTCACCAAAGATTGTTACCGCACGGGCCGGGTTCGACGACTCCTACACCCTGGCGCGCTACGTAGCGACCGGTGGCTACGACGGACTTCGCAGGGCTCTGACGATGTTCCCCGAAGACGTGGCGAAAGAGGTCGACGAAGCGTCGCTCCTCGGACGTGGCGGCGCTGGTTTCCCGGCGGGGCGCAAATGGTCCATGTTGCGCAAGTCGCCCATCTCGTACTTAGTAGTGAATGGTGACGAGTCCGAGCCCGCGACCTTCAAAGACCACTTCCTCGTTGAGCGCGACCCCCACCAGCTCCTGGAGGGCGTCATCATCGCGGCCTACGCGTTACAGGTCAGCCAGGCGTTCATCTTTCTTCGCGGTGAGTTCGCGCTCGGTCTCGAGCGCGTGCAACAAGCCCTCAACGACGCCTACGACCACGGCGCGCTCGGATCAAAGATCTTCGGCTCGGACTTCTCGCTCGACATCGTGCTGCACCCCGGCGCGGGCGCGTACATCTGTGGCGAAGAGACGGCGCTCATTGAAGCGCTCGAGGGCAAACGCGGCTTCCCCCGCATCAAGCCTCCCTTCTTCCCGGCCGTCACCGGACTGTACGGCGAGCCAACCGTGGTGAACAACGTCGAAACCATGGCGAATCTTCCCTGGATCGTCCTGAACGGTGGCGCGGCCTTCGCCGCGTTGGGCGCCGGTCGCTCGACGGGCACGCGTCTTTTCGCGTTGGCTGGACGAGTGAAGAATCCCGGCATCTACGAGATCGAGATGGTGAAGAACACCTTCCGTGATCTGATCTACGACCCCGCGCTCGGCGGGGGCATCATTGGCGACAAGAAGATCAAGGCCTTTATTCCCGGCGGGGTCTCGGCGCCGTGGTTCGGGCCAGAACTGTTGGACCTGCCCATGGGCCAAGACGAAGTCGCCGAAAAGGGCTCGATGCTCGGATCGGGTTCCGTCGTCGTGATGGACGAGACGAGTTGCGTCGTTCGCGCCACGTGGCGCATTACGAGATTCTTTTCTAAGGAGTCGTGCGGCCAGTGCACGCCCTGTCGTGAAGGTTCGGGATGGATTGAGCGCGCGATGTACCGTCTCGAGCACGGCGGCGGTCGAATGGAAGACCTCGAATTGCTGCTCGATCTCTGTGACAACATCGCGCCGGGTCTTACGTGGCCGCCGCAACAGACGACCATCTGCGTGCTCGGTTCGTCGATTCCTTCTTCGGTGCACTCGGCCATTTCGATGTTCCGCGACGAGTTCGCGGCTCACGTGAAACACGGAGGATGTCCCTTTGACTGACGTGAAGACCACCGTGACGATCTCCGTGAATGGACGCAGCATCGAAGCCGCGCCCGGCGAGCTACTGATTGAAGTGGCCGAGCGCGCGGGCACCTTCGTGCCCCGGTTCTGTTACCACCCCCGCATGGAGCCCGTTGGCTACTGTCGCATGTGCTTGGTCGAGGTCGACGGTCCCCGTGGCGCCACCTTGCAGCCCGCCTGCTACATCAAGGTAAACGACGGCATGAGCGTCGTCACCGACTCGGAAAAAGTGAAGAAGGCCCAAGACGGTGTCTTGGAGTTTTTGCTCGCGAACCATCCGCTCGACTGTCCCGTCTGTGACAAGGGAGGCGAATGCCCGCTTCAGGACCAAACCCTCGCGCACGGTTCGGGCGAGACCCGTTTCATCGAAGAGAAGCGCCACTTCGTCAAACCCATTGAGATTGGCGAGTTGGTCCTGCTCGACCGCGAGCGCTGTATCCAGTGTGCCCGGTGCACCCGCTTTAGCGCCGAAGTCTCCGGTGACACGGAGATCGCCTTTAGCGGTCGCGGTGAGTTCATTGAGGTCGCGCCGTCACCGACCGTGCCCTTTGATTCGACGTTCTCGGGCAACACCGTGCAGATCTGTCCCGTGGGCGCCCTCACCGCAAAGCCCTACCGCTTCAGCGCTCGTCCCTGGGACTTAGAACAGGTCGAGAGCACGTGCACGACGTGCTCGCTTGGGTGCCGCGTCGCCGTGCAGTCCTCGGGCAATCGACTCACCCGGGTCCTCGGTGTCGACTCCGAGCCCGTCAACCACGGTTGGCTCTGTGACAAGGGTCGTTTCACTCTTGATTCGATTGACGGCAACGAAGCGTCAATGGATCCACTGAGTGCCCTCACGCGCATTCGCGAACCGCTCGTTCGCGTCGACGGAGTCTTGACGCCCACCACCTGGGGTGAAGCGCTCGAGCGCGCCGCCGCACTGTTGCAAGAGGCGGCGAAGAGCCCCCATGGCGCGGGCGCTATTGGCGGCGCCGCACTGACCAACGAGGGCGCGTTCGCGTGGGAGCGTTTCGTTCGCGGCGTGCTCGGTAGTGACAATCTCGACGCCCAGTACGGTGACGGTCTCGACGGCGCGTTACTGCAATCTCTTCCTCGCGCCACCATCGACGAAGCGGCGCACGCGCGCGTGGTCGTGACCTTGACGGGCGACCTTCGAGAAGAGCTGCCCGTGCTGTTCTTGCGTCTACGCGAAAACTTCATCAAGCGACAGAACGCACTCGTGGAGTTCGCCTTTGGACCGAGCGCGCTGCACGCCCAGGCCAACGTCGCGATGCCCGTTCGACCCGGCGAGGTCCACCTCGTGGCCCAGGCACTCGCGAACAAGGACGGGATGCTCGCGAAGGGATCGAGCGTGAGCGACGACGATCTCATTGAAGTGCGACGTCTTCTGGGCGACACGGGCGTGGGCGTGGTCTTCGTCATTGGACGTGCGAACGTCGCCGAAGAGGCTGCGGTGATGGAGAGCGCGATTCGGGTACTGGCTGAAAAGTTCACTGCGGCCACGTTCTTGCCGGCACTACGACGCGCGAACGTGATGGGCGCACTGGACATGGGCCTCGCGCCCACACTTCGTCCCGGACGCGGCTACGCCGCCGGTGACGCAGGTCGCGACACGCTCGCTCAACTCGAGGCACTGCGCTCGGGCGAGCAGAAGGCCGTGCTGCTGCTGGGTGGATGTCTCCTGGGCAACGTGCTCGACGTGGACGGCGCCACGGCCGCACTCGACGCGGCGCAGGTCGTGGTCGTGACCGGTCACGGCGGAAAGACGCTGGCCTTCGCCGACGTTGTCTTACCCGCGGCCGTGCAACACGAACGCCTCGGTACCGTTACCAACATCGAGGGCCGCGTGACGGCCGTCACCGCCAAGATTGTGGCACCTCATTCGGCGTGGCCCGACGTGGCGATAGCGGCCGAACTGGCCGAGCAGTGTGGCCAGAGCATCGGCCTGACGTCGGTTGAGCAGACGGCGCGCGTGATCGAAGAGACGACGGGTTACCCCGCACTGAGCATTTTGAACGACGTCTCTGATGAGGGCGCCGTGGTCGGCCGCGCCAAAGAGCGCGTCGAGCGCCGACCTCTTGACCCGATGGCCTTCCCGGGTATTCGCTCGACCAACACCGTCGGACTGGCGGAGTTCTCGGGCGCCATGGTCGGTTCATCCGTGACACCGGCGGCGCCTCGCACGACGGCAACGCTGAGCGAGGTGGGCGCTGGTCGAGGAGTAGAGGTCGCGCACTACGACGCCTACGCCCTCGCGCTCAACGTCTCGCGACGTCTCTACGACCACGGCATCGCGGTCCAGGGTTCGCCGGCTCTGGCGAACCTCGTCGCGCGCACGACCGCGTACCTGAATCACTTCGACCTCGACCGACTGGGACTCGCGACGGGCGACGTCGTGAACGTGAACGGCGCCAAGGGACCCGTTAGTCTGCCCGTCACGCTCAGTGATCAAACGCCCCGCGGCACTCTCGAAGTCGTCTTTGGCTCACTCGACGGTGACCACAGCGATCTAACGGCCCGTTCTCTCTTTGACCCCGCGAGTGCGATCACGCAAGTGAAGCTCGAGACCAAATGAACTGGTTAGCCACCGTCGACCCGCTCTTCATCCACGGCACGACCGGCGTCGTGATCCTCATCGTGTTGATCAAGGTCATCGTAGGTTTTGCGGCCCTCATGGGCGCCGTGACGCTGATGATCTGGTTCGAGCGCAAGGCCATCTCGGACATGCAGAGTCGCATCGGACCCCAGCGCTGGGGACCCTTTGGCATCTTGCAGACGTTGGCCGACGGCATCAAGTTGTTCTTCAAAGAAGACTTGATTCCCGCCGAAGCTGACCGCTTCGTCTTTAAGTTGGCGCCCTACCTCGTCTTGGTGCCCGCGCTCATTACCTTCTCGATCGTGCCGATCGGCGGGACGCTCGACATTGCCGGCCACAAAGTCATGCTGCAGATCGCCAACCCGCCCATGGGCATCTTGGTCATGCTCGCCATGTCGGGCATCTCGGTTTATGGCGTGATGCTGGCCGGGTGGGCCTCGGGGTCTAAGTACCCGCTGCTCTCTTCGGTACGCGCGAGCGCGCAGATGATTAGCTACGAAGCGGCCCTGGGCATCACGATCGTGACCGTCATCTTGGTAACGGGGTCGCTCTCCACTCACGACATCGTCACGAGTCAGTCGGGGGGCTTTTGGCACTGGAACGTGATTCGTCTCGGCATTGTGCCCTTCGTCATCTTCTGGATGGCCATCACGGCCGAGCTCAATCGTCCGCCCTTTGACGTCGTGGAATCGGATAGTGAACTCGTGGGTGGCTTTAACACCGAGTACTCCGCGCTTCGTTTCGCGCTGTTCTACTTGGCCGAATTCATGAACACGATCACGATGTCGGCGATCATCGTCACGCTCTTCTTTGGTGGACCCGCGGGATGGATTCCGCCGGTGCCGCACCTCAAGTGGATCTTCCCGATCATCTGGTTCGTGGCGAAGACGACGTTCTTCTGCTTCTGTTACATCTGGTTTCGTGCGGCCCTGCCACGTTTTCGCTACGACCAGGTCATGGACCTCGGCTGGAAGAAGCTCATTCCCCTAAGCCTCGGTTGGATGCTCGTCGTGGCGGGCTTCCTCGTCGCCCCCGCCTGGGGCCTCGTGCTCGCGGCGGGCGTGCTGATGGCGTCGCTCGTGCTCGCTCGGGCCTTTCAATTGGGCTCGACGCGCGAGAGCGGCGTGAACTCCATTCTTCCCACCATTGGCCAGCGTCCGCTGCCGGGTCAGGTCTTGCGCTCGAGTGAACGCGAGGAGGAGCGTGAGTAGTTCTCTGAACTTCTTTGGTGGATTCAAGCTCACCCTCCAACACCTCACGCGCCCGCGCGTGACAGTCAGCTATCCCCAAGAGAAGCGACCGAAGCAGCCCCGTCAACACGGTCGTCACGTGTTGAACCGTTACGAAGACGGCATGGAGAAGTGCATTGGTTGTGAACTCTGCGCCGGCGCCTGTCCGGTGAACTGCATCTACGTGCGCGGCCTCGACAACCCACCCGATCACCCGGTAAGTCCCGGTGAGCGCTACGGCTACGTCTACGAGATCAACTACTTGCGATGCATTCACTGCGACCTCTGCGTCGAGGCCTGTCCGACCCAGGCGATCACCGAATCGAAGATGTTCGAGTTCTCCTTCACCAACCGCGCCGACGCGATCTACACCAAGGCCGAACTCGTGGTGGACGACCAAGGATTTCCCAAGCACCTGCCCTGGGAAGACTGGCGCGACGGCGAAGCGGAGATGACCGGCGGTTGGATGCGCGCGACGTCACCTTCGGGTGACGCCGACTACGAGGGCGTCGTGCAGTGGACGGGCGACCTTGGAAATGGCGTCCGAGCGCCCGAAGCCGGCCAGAGCGGCAACCGCGACGACGCGGCGACCGGCTCGAAACAGCTCCGCCGCGCCTTCTTCAAACACCTCCAACCCGAGGACGTCGAAGCCGATCAGGCCGGTCTTCAAGGCAAACTCAACGAAGCCCGCGCGAAGATGCCCAAGCGCTTTCGAAAGCACGACCAGTGATAGCGGCCACCTACGGATTCGCGAGCGTCCTGGTCTTCGTGACCTCGGCGTTGCTCATTCTTGTTGGCGCGCTCGGCGTCATCTCGATGAAGAACCCCGTGCACGCCGCGCTCAGTTTGATCATGACACTCTTTGGCGTCGCGGTGGCCTTCGTGGCCCAGTCGGCCGACTTCTTAGCGGCCGTGCAGATCATCGTGTACGCCGGGGCCATTGTCGTGTTGTTCCTCTTCGTGATCATGTTCCTCGGCGTGGACCGCAATATGAACGTCAGCGCCGAGCCACTCATGGGCCAGCGCGGCTTCGCCGCGGCCGGCGTGGTCATCACGATCGGCGGCGTTATCGCCCTCATGGCCTCGTCGCACTGGGTGACCGGGGCGACGTCGGTGACGGGAAAACTCCAGGGTGGCCAAGCCAACGTCAAACAGCTCGGCACCGCCGTCTTTACGACCTACCTCTTCGCCTTCGAAGCCACCGCCGCCTTGCTCATCATCGCCGTCGTGGGCGCGGTGCTACTGGCGCGCCGTGAACGCGCCACCACCCAAGAGGAAGTGACGACGTGAACGTTCCCGCCGCCTGGTACTTGATCCTCGCCGCCGTGCTCTTCGGCATTGGAGCTTTCGGACTGCTCACTCGACGCAGCGCCCTGATCATGTTCATGTGCGTGGAGTTGATGTTGAACGCGGTGAATCTCACGTTCGTGACCTTTTCGCGCACGCTCGGCGACATCGTCGGTCAGGCGTCGGTCTTCTTCGTCATGGTGGTCGCCGCGGCCGAAGTGACGGTGGGACTCGGCATCGTGGTCGCGGTCTTTCGACGTCGCGCCTCGACCTCCGTCGATGAACTCTCAGAGCTGAAGGGCTGAGATGGCACACGTCGCCACCCTTATCGTTCTCTTGCCCCTCGTGGGCTTTCTCTTCGTCTTAGCGAACGGCGCCAATCTGAAGGAGCGCGCCGTCGGCATCGCCGCGACGAGCGCCGTGGCGGCGAGCTTCGTCGTGAGCGTCGTCGCCTTCGTCTTGGTGCTGCACCAGTCCCAGCGCGAGAACACCGTCCATCTCTTTAATTGGATTGAAGTCGGCACGTTGCACGTGCCAGCAGCCCTCCTCGTCGACCCGCTCTCAATCACGATGTGTCTCTTCGTGACGGGTATCTCGGCGTTGATTCATCTCTACTCCATTGGCTACATGCGCGGTGAGAAGGACTACCGCAAGTTCTTTTTGTACATGAACCTCTTCGTTTTTTCGATGTTGGTCTTGGTCCTCGCCAACAACCTGGTCCTCACCTTCGTTGGCTGGGAGGGCGTCGGGGTCTGTTCCTACTGGCTCGTGAGTTACTACTTCGACAAGGACTCTGCCGCCTCGGCGGGCAAGAAGGCCTTCCTCTACAACCGCATTGGCGACATTGGTCTGCTCATCGCGATGTTCTTACTATTCAGCCACGCGCACACGCTCACCTACCTCGCCGTCTTTAACGTCGCGGGCACGCTCTCGCCCACGGTGGCTACCTTGACGGTCCTGGCGCTCCTGCTCGCCGCCACCGGCAAGAGCGCGCAGATCCCACTCTTTAACTGGCTGCCCGACGCGATGGAGGGCCCGACGCCCGTTTCGGCGTTGATCCACGCCGCCACCATGGTGACGGCCGGTGTGTACCTCCTCGTTCGCATGTCGCCGGTGCTCGCGATGTCGCCCGACGGTCGAGCGACCATCGCGGTCATCGGCGGGGTGACGGCCTTTGTCGCGGCGACGATCGCCACGTCACAGAAAGACATCAAGAAGGTCTTGGCCTTTTCGACGGTCTCCCAGATTGGTTACATGGTCATGGCCGTCGGCGTCGGCGCCTACGCGGCGGCGATCTTCTTGATGGTCGCGCACGCCTTCTTCAAGGCCCTGTTGTTCCTCGGCTCGGGTTCGGTCATTCACGCGCTCAATGGTGAACAAGACCTTCGAAAGATGGGTGGCTTAGCGAAGTTCCTGCCGCTCACCTTCCCGACGTTCCTTATTGGCTGGCTCGCCATCTCGGGCATTCCGCCCTTCGCGGGCTTCTTCGCCAAGGGTGACGTCTTAACGAAAGTCTTCGAACACAACAAGCCCCTCTGGGTGCTGGGTGTCCTCACCGCAGTCCTCACCGCGTACTACATGAGTCGACTCTTCGTCTTGACGTTCCTCGGCAACGAGCGCTTCCGTGAAGCGACCGACGGTCACGATCCCCACGAGTCGCCCTGCGTCATGACGCTGCCCCTCGCCGTCCTCGCCGTCCTCTCCTTGCTCGGGGGACTGCTCAATCTTCCCTGGGCCCACTCGAGTTCACTCCAGGGCTTCTTGTCGCCGACCTTCGGTTTCGTGCCGGTCGTGGCGACGTCGTCCACGTTCGCCCAGTGGGGCCTCGCGTTCGTTGACGTCGCGGCCGCCATCATCGGTCTCGTCGCGGCCTTTACGATTTGGCGTGGCGTCTCGGAGCGTTCGAAGTTCACGCCGTCATTCTTCGAACACGTCTGGCACTGGGACGACGCCTACGACGCCACCATTGGCCGTCCCTTGACCCACGCCGCGCAGTTCAGTGACGACGTGATCGAGCCCGACGTGCTCGACGGCGCCGTCACCGGCGTCGCGGTGGGTATTCGTCGAAGCGCCGAGGGTCTGCGCAAAGTCCAGTCGGGCTTTGTTCGCCAGTACGCGCTCGCGATGGTGCTCGGCATGGCCGTCGTGATTGTTTATCTCGTCTCGAGGGTCCACTAGATGCACTCCTCGATCTATCTTCTCCTGCTCATCGTCGTGCCCCTCGTCGGGGCGCTCGCCTGCGCCCTCGTGCGAAAGAATGAAGGTTGGTCCTACGTCGCGGGCCTCGTGACGGCCGTGCTCGAGACAGTGCTCGCCGTTCTCGTCGCCGTGCTCTACAACGACCACGTCCAGGGCGCGGGTACCTGGGACTTCATGACGCGCCACGTTTTGTCGGCGCCGCTCGGACTGGCCTATGACGTCGCGCTCGACGGGATTTCGATGTTGATGGTCGTGCTGACGGCCCTGGTGCTGTTACTCGCTCTCTGGGGCGCGCGCGACAGGCGCCGCGAGCCGGCCTTCGTGGGCTGGATGTTGGTGTTGACCTCCTTCACGATGGCGAGCTTTCTCTCGCACGACGTGCTCGAGTTCTTCATCTTCTTTGAACTCACCTTGGTGCCGAGTTACTTCATCATCGCGGGCTGGGGTGGCGCGCAGCGCGCCAAAGCCGCGCTCAAGTTCTTCATCTACACTTTCGCCGGTTCGGCCTTCTTGTTCATTGGCATCTTGTACTTGGGTTTCTTGCACCAACACGACACCCAAGGCGTGTTGACCTTCTCCTACAGCGCGCTCAGCTCGACGGTCATGAGCCACGGCACGGCCGTGTGGCTGTTCTTGGCCTTCGCGATCGCCTTCGCTGTCAAGTCGCCGATCTGGCCCTTGCACACGTGGTCGCCGATCTCCTACGCCGAGGCGCCCACCGGCGGCTCGATTGAACTCTCCGCGGTGCTCGCCAAGCTCGGCTCGTACGGACTGCTGCGCTTCGCCGTCGGGCTCTTTCCCTTGGCGCTTTCGACGATGCGCCCGATTGTCTTGACCCTGGCGGTCATTGGGATTCTCTACGGTTCGCTCATAGCGTGCGCGACGCCGGACCTCAAGCGCCTCGTCGCGTACTCCTCGCTCGCGCAGATGGGCTTCATCACGCTCGGCATCATGGCCGGATCGAAGATCGCCATGGTGGGCGCCGTGCTCTTGATGTTCAACCACGGCATCATCACCGTGGGCTTCTTCCTCATCATTGGATTCTTGGAACAGCGACGCGGTTCGATCCAGATCAAGGACATGAAGGGACTCCAAGGCCCGGCCCCGATCATGGCGGCCCTGTTCACGATCGTCATGTTGGCGTCCATTGGTCTACCGGGACTGTCGGGCTTCGTGAGCGAGTACTTGATTCTCATTGGCACCTTTGGCACGCACGCCTGGTGGGGCGCGGCCGCGACGTTGGGCGTGGTCGCCGCTGCCGTGTACTTGCTCTGGCTCTACCAACGGGTCTTCCAGGGCAAGGCGACCGGCGCGAACGCCGAGATCAAGGACGCCACCACCAAAGAGCGCTGGGTCTTGGTGCCCGTCGTTGCTCTCATCATCGTGCTCGGCGTCTTCCCCAAGCCCGTGCTTGAGCGCATCACGCCTTCGGTCCAGCAACTGATTCACCACGTCGCGCCAAACGGAGAAAACAAGTGACCGCCGCGATAGTCGTCCCTTCGATTCACTACCTGGCGATTCTGCCGGTGCTGATCTTCTTTGGCGCGTCGCTCGCGCTGTTGTTGTTGAGCGCTCTCGTGAAGGACAAGGTCACCCTCAACTGGGCGACGGCCATTACTGTGGCCGCGTCCATCGCCACGCTCGTCGCGGCCTACTTTCAGTGGCGCTGCGTCGCGAACGCTGGACCCTCGACCACGGTCGCGCACGCGGTGGTGCTCGACGGCTTCGCGGTCGTGGGGACGGTGGTCATCGCGGCGTCGGTGCTGCTCTCGGCGCTCGTCGGTCACGACTGGGCCAAGCGTGAACGCATCGCCGGCGCGGACTTTCACATTCTGGCGCTCGCCTCGAGTGCCGGTGCGTTGTTGATGGTCCAGGCCAACGACTTGATCGTCATCTTCCTCGGACTCGAGATCCTCTCGATCGGTCTCTACGTGCTGGTGGGCTTTGATCGTCACCGCGACACCTCGGCCGAGGCGTCCCTGAAGTACTTCTTGCTCGGCGGCTTCGCGTCGGCGATCTTCATCTACGGCGCGGCCTTGGTCTACGGCGCGACGGGTTCGACGAACCTCACGTCCATCGCCTACTTCTTGGCCTCCAATGAGGTACTGCGCCCCGGACTGCTCTACGCCGGGGGTGCCCTGCTGCTCATTGGCTTCGCCTTCAAGGTCGCCGCCGTGCCGTTCCACCTGTGGTCGCCCGACGTCTACGAAGGCGCGCCCACGCCCGTAACGGGCATCATGGCCTCGATCGTCAAGGTGGGCGCGTTCGCGGCCCTGCTGCGCGTACTGATCTCGGCGCTCGGCACGCAGCTCGACACCTGGCGTCCGATCCTCTTCGTGTTGGTCGCGCTCACCTGCCTCGTCGGGGCCAGCGTCGCGCTTCTCCAGCGCAACGTGAAGCGCCTGCTCGCGTACTCCTCCATCAACCAGGCGGGCTTCATGTTGCTCGGCGTGTGGTCGGGGAGTCCGCGCGGCGTCGCCTCCACGCTCTTCTACTTGATGACCTACGCGCCCGTCGTGATCGCGACCTTCGCGGTCGTGACGCTGGAGGGTGGTACGGGTGATGAACTGCACTCAATCGATCACTACAAGGGACTCGCCCGTCGCCAGCCCTGGCTCGGTGGCGCGTTGGCGCTCCTGCTCCTTAGTCAGCTGGGCGCACCCTTAACGGTGGGCTTCTACGCGAAGTACACGGTCTTGGCTGCGACCATTGACTCGGGTGGTGGCGCGTTGGCGCTGATCGCCATACTCTCGGCGGCAATAGCGGCCGTCTTCTACTTGCGCTGGATTCTCACCCTCTACGACGATGACGACACGGAGAGCACGCGCGTGCACGTGCCGCTCTTCACCGGCAAGGTCATCGTCGTGGGGGTCATTGTCGCGGTTCTCTTCGGCCTGTGGCCCGGTCCACTCGTGACCTGGACCCAGCACGCCACGCTGCTGTTCCTGCCGTGAGCCGCGTCGCTATAGCCACGTGTCGCGGCAACGACTACGACCCGGACGCTCCGGTCTTGACGAGCGCACTCGAAGCCGGTGGCGTCGACGCGACCTTCGCTATCTGGGACGATACGTCGGTCAACTGGGGGGACTACGACCTCGTCGTCATTCGCTCAACGTGGGACTACGTCGAGCGTCGCGACGAGTTTCTCATCTGGGCGCGGTCGATCGAGCACCTCCTCAATCCCTACGGCGTGATCGAGTACTCAACGGACAAGCACTACCTCGCCGACCTCGAGGGCCACGGGCTGCGCATCGTGCCCTCGAGGTTCTGTGACGTGGGCGAAGAGCCCGAGTTCTTTGACGGCGACTTCGTCGTGAAGCCCTGCGTCGGGGCGGGTTCGATGGACGCCAGTCGCTACACCAAGGACGACGTTGAAAAAGCGCGCCGTCACGTGGCGGCGCTGCACGCCAAGGGCCGCGACGTGTTGATTCAGCCCTACGTCGACTCCGTGGACAGTGAGGGCGAGCGCGCGCTGGTGTTTATCGACGGCGCGTTCTCTCACGCCATGACCAAGGCCGCGATGCTCAACGTCACCGAACTCGATCGCAGCGGACTGTTCCGCCTTGACCAGATGTCCCTGGCCATCGCAGAACCCGACGCCGTGCACTACGCAGAAAAGGTCCTCTCGGCCAAGGGCCTCTCGCACTTGCTCTACGGGCGCGTCGACCTCGTGCGAACGAACGAGGGCTGGGCGATCATGGAACTCGAACTCGTCGAGCCCTCGCTCTTTCTCACCTACGACGATCACGCGGCGACCAAGCTCACGAGCGCCATCGCTAAGCGCCTGAACTAACTGACCTTCGCGTCGTCGACTTCGCGCGCGGCGGCAAGTACTTCCGCGGGCACCACGGTGCCCGGGCGATTCGAGGGGTCGTTCGTGAGGAAACGCCCGAGCACCGGGATCTCGGTCAGACTTTCAGCGCGCAACGTCGCCGCGACGACCGGCACGAAGCTCTCGGCGGCTGGATACACCAAGTGGCGCGGCATCCACGTGGGGTGGTACTTCGCGTTAAAGGTCCAGAGCGACTCCAGGGGCAAGATGCCCGAAAGTCGCTTGATGGCCCAACGCTCCACCCTGGTGAACGTGCCGTCGCCGCGTTCACCGTCGAGCACCGAGCGAAAGGCCGCGAAGTTAAGACTGAGACCGTTCGAGCCCTGTTGGCGTAGGTGCTCAATCGTCGAGCAGAGCGCGAAATCGATCAGACCGTTCGGGTGTTCGCCCGGGTCTCGTCGCATGAGGTCGAGCGAGTAGCCGTGAATCGCCGGCGAAGGAACGAACTGGCAGACCGCGGCCGGCTTGGTGTCGGGACCGTACACCACGGTGAGGAGCAGCCCCTTGTCTTTGGGATCGAAGAGTCGTCCGAGCATCATCGAGAAACCGCGCTCGCCCCCGCCTCGACGCAGCAGCGAGATCAGATCAACAATCTCGCTGACGCGCGACGGCTCGATCTTGGCGGGGTCGAGGAACTCCACGGTGTAGCCGTGGCGCGCGAGACGCGTGCGGGCTTGGCGAAGTCCCTTCATCTTTTGACCCTCGAGCGAGAATTTCTGGCAGTCCACGATCGCTTCGTCGCCCAGATAGAGATAGTGCAGTCCGGCCGCGTGGTAGATCGCGAGCCACTCGGCACTGGCGCCCATGACGCCAATTGTCCACCCGCGCGACTCCGCGAAGTCGCGAAAGGCGCTGAAGACCTCGGTGCGTTCGGCCTCGGGGCCAATGGGATCGGGCGAGACGAGCGCCACGCCGCCGTAGACGGCGTAGGCGACCAGGGAGTCGCGAAAGAAGTAGAACTGCTTGTCGTCACGCAGCGCGAAGTAATCGAGCGTGCCTCGTCCGTGGCGTCGCACGATGTCTCGGGCGCGCAGCTCCGCGAGACGGCGCTCGGTAGTGCTGGCGGCGCTCGAGAGCCGTCGATCCACCACGGGTCGAGTGAGGAGATAGAGCGCCGAGATAATGAGCGAGACGCCAATGGCGAGGAGCGTGGGATTACAGAAGTCCGACACGCGATCGGGCAGCGCGATGTCGTGTTGGCCAACGAGTCGCTCGACGCAGGCGACGATCACCACGCCGAGACTGGGCAGATGGTTGTGGCGCGACGCCGCTTCTATGCCCAGCGTTGCGGTCATGATCGAGACGAGTCCGATGACGCCCAGGCGCGGCAGCGCGTCGGACACGCTCGCGCGGTCGGTGGTGGCTTGGAAAAACCGGCGCTGGCCTACGAGCAACACCACGAGTCCCGCCGCAATCAAGGAGGACACGATGGTGCCACCGCGAAGCGCGTGCGCCACAATGGTGATGGACAACAACGACACGGCGAGGAACCACGTCCGTCGTTGCCCCCGGCGCAGGCCCCGCGCGAGCATAATCATGGCGATGCCGGCCACGGCCGTCAACGCGGCGGCCGACTTGGCGACGCCGAGGGGCAAAACTGACAACACCAGGTGTAGGTGACTGCGTAGTGGCCGCACCGTCGTCACGGCGATGTTGACCAGACCATCGAGAAGGACGAGTCCGGCGACGTAGCGCCGCACGAGTCGCTGGCGGTGCTGATCGAGGAGGCGTTCAATATTGAGCGGGAACGGACTGCCACTCGGCCACGAGCTGAGCGTCGTGGTCTCGGTCGTGGGCGAGGGTTGGTTGCTCGCACCAGCGAGGAGTCGTTCGAGCACCGTGCCGCGATGGCGAGAAGATTCGCCGGCGTTGAGACGTACCTGGACCGTGCTGGCAGCCTCGATCTCAACAACGCCGAGTCGGTCGTACGATTTGAAGACCGGAGGGAGGCCGAAACGGCCCCGTCGCTCGACCTGGACTACCCGTGAGGGACCGGGCGAGGCGCTGACGCCACCGTCGAGAAAGGCCAAGGCGGGCCTCGGCGCGCCACCGATGACGGCTCCCACGCCCCCGCGCTCGACGATTCGCCGGGCGAGCTCGAGAGCGTCGACGTCGTCGACCGTGGTGAGCGCCAAAGGCTCACTGAGTTCATTGCGACGTGAACTTTGCGCGTGGCGATAGAAACGTTGGCGAACAATAAGACCCGCCATGCCCGCGATGACGGTCTCGACGACGGCCACGATGACGAGGTTGATGAAGAGATTGACCCAGAAGCCTCGAGAACGCAGCAGATGGACCCCAAAGTGATGGTGGGCGACGTGGCCGACAATCGCGATGACGGGACTCCAAAGGTCGACGAGGGCAACGGCGAGCAGTGGCAGCCACATCCACGCGGCGAGGCGCCGGTAGAGGACGCGCGAGGCGACGAATCGCTCGAGCGCCTGGGGGTCTTCGAGGTGGTGGGCGTCGGCGCGGTCCTTTTCGTCAACGGGCGTGACGTCGAGGTCGTAGCGACCGGCCGCGACCGCTAAGTCACGTACGCCGTTGGCGGTGGCGATTTGCAAGACGAGGTCACTCGCGAGCGTCACGCCGAGCTCTTCTAAGTGCCCCTGGGCGGAGGCGTTGTCACGAAGTTCCTCGTCGTCGTTGCCCGGTAGAACTACGAGCCGGTGACCCTCTTTGGCGCAGAAACTCGCGATGTCGTGGCGCACTGTGGGCAGCGCTTGGAACGTCGCTTCGATGAACTTGGCTAAGTCGGAGGTGGCGTCGGGGTGAAAAAGATTGCCCGCCACGACCACGAGGGCGGCGTCGTCAATGTCGCCGAGAAGGTTCAAGAACTCTCTGATGGAGCGACTCGTGACGTCGGAACTGGGCGAAAGCGAGAGATCGTTGACCACGTAGACGAGATGACCGTAGGGGACCGGAATTGTACGTCTCTCAGTCTTCGCCACGGAGTCCAGTCTCGCAGACGGAGTCGCTGCGCCCGACGTGGGAGCATAAGTACTGATGACGAGAGAAAACCCCCACGAGAACTGGCACTGGCGCGACAAACCTTTTACGCCAGGGACAGCGGTGATCTTTGACATCGACGGTGTACTGGCCGACGCCGCTGGGCGCCAGCACTACTTGGACTGGGGTGACTGGAAGAGTTTCTTCGAGGCCTGTGGCGACGACCCCATCATCGAAGAGATCGAACGTCTTCTCGAGCTTCTTGACCAGTCGTTGTCGGTAATTCTCGTCACCGGGCGACCTAGGCGCGTCTTGCCACACACGGTGGCGTGGCTTGAGCGGTACGAACTGCGCTGGGATCTACTCATCATGCGCGAGTACGGCGACTACTCCGGGGTTGACCGATTCAAGCGTGAGACCCTGCGACAACTGGTCGCGGACGGCATTGACGTTCGACTCGCCCTGGATGACGATCCGAAGAATCACGCAATGTACGTCAGTGAGGGCGTTCCTTGTATTTACATTCATTCGGGTTACTACCTGTAGGTATCGGTTAGTACGCCATGGCGGGTTGCGATGTTGACAATAAGCACCAGCGATAGTCCGCAACACTTCCGCCTTCTAACAGGGTTACAAAAGTTCGGGGACTGTCGACGCGAAGGCTGGCACCGTCCCAACCTTCAAAAGCCTTGTCGCCGGTGATCACGAAATTGGCGTCTTGTTCTTGAGCGAAGTGAATGATGAAGTCGTCGTTCAAGTCGCGCAGAAGTTGAGCAACTTCACTTGGGTCCGGGAGTGTAGTTGCGAGTCCTTGAACTTCGTGAATGAATAAGTGGGCGTCCGCCAGTGATATCCACCGTCGAAGCGCCGGCCTCTCCAGCAGCACTTCATTAATCTCACTCATCAACTTTGCACAGACCAGAACTTCGAAATCACTTCCGTTTATCCAATGCTGGAAGAGTTCGCGAGGGGCGCTTGAGGATATTGCGGCTGAGACGTAGACGTTGGTGTCCAGTATCACCTTCACTAGGCGCCGTTCTACTTAGTCTGGTGGCGTCGGCGAACAGCTCGCGTTTCCTCAACGGCGAGACGCATCGCCGCCTCTTCTGAGAGGTCTTCGTTCCGGTCAACCCATTGCTTCCATTGCTTGGCGAAACGACTGTTGTAGTACTGCCACGCTGACTGTCGAGAGATGCCCAGCACGCTGGCTATTTCTTCCCATGTAGAACCCTGGGCACGACACTTTTCGACGAGGTCGCTTCGCGCGACGCCGAGTTGCGCCTCGCTCTGGACTACTTGGCGGAGCGCGTCCAACGGGTTCGGCGGCAACTTTTCCATTGAGACGATCGGCATTCTGTCAGTATATCCTGACAGAATTGGTCAGCAACCGCATCCCCACACCGGAACAGCCTCGAGCAACAAATGTCGGCGAGTGCGCCTTCAGCGAAAGGAAAATAGACGGTGGTATGGCCTTGTTTTCATCGGTGATGCCGAGTAAATGAGGAACTTTCGCGTCACGGGGATAGCTCTTGATTTGACTTAAATCAATCGGCATTCGATAAGGGCATCGAGAAGTTCACGCGACTATCGGACTGGTCTTGGCCTTTGTCCGTTCACACTCCGACGAGGTTGAGAACCGCAGCGCGGATTTGAAGCGCGATCTGTCGTCTCATCTCATCAGGCTTACGCGAGTTCACCGGCGAGCTATGGCTGCCCCAGCCTCCGGACCTCTCCGACCGCGCAGTGATCATTCCCCGTCGTCTCCAACGAGCTGGCTGCCACTTAATCGTGACCGTGCCAGCCGCGAGGGTCAGACGTGCTGAGCCACACGAAAGCACTTCGTCGACAGCGTGCTCGATGATATCGGACAGCCAGCCGTCGACGTCAATCCAGAGTGGATCATCGGGCGACGCCGAGACTGTCTCGAGCCGGTCATCGGCGAGCAGGTGATTGATGAGTTCCAACGAAGCGCCCACGTAGGTCCACGGAAGGTCGATCTCGCTGGCGACGCACCATGAATGGTCCGCCGGCCACCACAGGTTCGGCGTCTGCTGACTATGACCGCCCGCCAACTTCAATGAGGTGGCGTCCGCGAGGGGGCCCTCGAAAAGTCCATACTCGCGCTCAGGGAGTTCAACGAGCCGCCGGGGCTGGGGCGGTGCGGGAATCTGTATTGGGGGAGAACCGAGAGGGACAAAGGCTGCCGCGCCGCCCATGTATCCAACCCACAGACAGAAGTAACACTCCTGCGGCGTTGACGTGAAGAGAGTCAGGTCCTCGATAAGGGCTTCGGCGTCGGGGAAGAAAAGAGTGCCTTGGCCTGGGCCCTGACTTCTCCACGGGGACTCGGTAGGTGGAATCGTCTCGGGCAGCGCGACCTCGTGCCATTGAATCCGAGGGTGCAGTGGCACCCCACTCCACCGCGACACGTCCGCCCACCGAACAGTCGGAACTCCGTCTCGAGGTAGCTGCACCGGGTGCAGAATCCGAACGTACGCCTCGAAGCCGCTCGGGACGACCGACGTTACCGCGCGCGAATCCCATGGACTGAGTCGTCCGCGAATCCAATCCGCCGCTGATACGTCATCACTCATCGCAGGTGTGTCGGGGTTCGTCATCGCTCAATGGTCCCACATGGTCGGCGTTTCAACTTCTGATGCGTGTGGTCGAATCGACGAAAGTCGTCTTCCGCGAGCTCTACTTGTCTCGCCTCATCCGACGCTACCGGCTCAAGGATTTTCTCTGAAGAGACGAGGGACATTCGTCAAGTGCGAATTAGAGAAAATTCTTTTAGAAAACTACAAAGTGGTCCGGTCTCCATGCCTCTGGGCCGAGGTCGAATGCAAGTCACCACTGGTGGTGCGTGACACCAGCCCGGTAGAATGGAATCGTGAAAGTGACAACGCGCCCCAATGGATTGATGGCCCTCACAGTGGAGAAGTGCACCCTCGGAAATCAATCGAGCGACGTTGCCTACTGGCAGACCGTATCGCCCTCCGAGCGCGTCGCCGCCGTCGAAATCCTCCGCCAACGAATGATTGGAGGAGGTAGTGCAACTCGATCCGGACTTCAGAGACTTTGTAGAACTTTTCGTCGCTAACGATGTCCGCTTCCTCATCGTTGGCGGCTACGCCGTTGCCGCACACGGCCTTCCTCGTTACACCGGCGACCTCGATGCGTGGGTATGGGTTAGTTCCGAAAACGCTTCGCGGGTTATCCGTTCGCTTGAAGCGTTCGGGTTTGCTGGTCTTGGCCTTACTGAAGATGATTTCAATCAGTCGGACCGAGTCGTCCAGCTTGGCTATCCTCCGTATCGAATCGACATTCTTACTTCAATTGAAGGCGTCGTATTCGATGAGGCGTGGTCGCGACGAGTCGTACTTGACCTTGATGGCGTCCTCGTCCCCTTCATTGGCCGCGATGATTTGATTGCCAACAAGCGCGTCGCGGGTCGACCACAAGACATTGCGGACGTAGAGCGGCTCACCCAAGAGTCCGATTGATTTGCAATGGGTCGCCGCGAATCGGCGCTGAGATGTCGGGTTACTGATTGACGAGTGGAGGCTCCATGCAGAAGAGGTTCACCGTCGCTAGCGGCGTCTCGAGGGCCGTCAATGCGGCCCAGGAGGGCGACTTCGCGTCGCTCTTGGAGAACCGAAACCGATAGTTGGTGGGCCTTCGTAGATGAACGGCTCGGCCTCGGAGCCGATGAGCTAATGATCCACATAGACCTTGACGATGATTCCTTCAGTCCGTGGTACGTGTGGCTCTTGTTCTGTGTCCAAGAGTGCAGCAGTTCTCTGTCGCTCGAGAGTGTCTTCATACCCGACTACGAGAACGAGCCCGATGCTGCGCTTGCAACTCCCGAAGGTCGAGAACAAGTGCCCTACTTCATTCTCTCGTGAATCTCGGTTGTCGAATGTAGGTAGACGTTGATCTACTTCATAAAGTTGGAAATCAAGAAGCTCGAATGTGCGGCGAGGAGCATCAATTTGGGAGCGACGCAAGAAACTCCAGCGAGTAGGCGTCGCCTACCGAAAAGTTGCGAACTGCGAAGTAGCAAGCCCATCCAAAGGCTCGAACAAGTGATGCTTCAGAAACCGAACCGTACGCCTTCAGAAATTGTTGATGAGCCTCGTAGCCCACAGTGAAGATCCCTCCACCAAGATCTCCCGCTCTGTCGCCATAACCAAGATCACCGAAGTCGATCAATGCAGTTGGGCGACCGTCGTCAACAATGAGGTTGCTGCGATGTACGTCACCGTGAAGAAAGACCTTGGCATTCTCCAATTCAGAAAGAGTCGCCCGATCAAAATAGTCTTGGGAGATCTTTGCAGCCCATTTGGGTAAGTGGTCGAGCTCCTGCTCGAAGAAAGATCGACGTGATTCGATCGCTTCGCCTCGAGCTGAGACGTTGTCCACGTTCTCCGTTGAGAGAGCATGGATGGACGCGAGAGTAACGCCGAGGTCTACCGCACCTCGAGCGCACTGCGACAGAGCAGCCACATTCCCGCTAATACCTGGTAGATACTGCGTGACGAACCATGGACCTGGCAGTAATTCGCTGGCAACCCCGACCGCCTCGATTCGAGGGATCGCAAGTGGAAGATCCTGAGGAATTGACGGAAGATGTTTAATTTCGCGTTCCACGAATGTGAACGCTGAATTACGTCGAGGAAGACGGACGACGAGGTCGTTACTAATTCGCCAAACCTCAACGTCGTAGCCGGCGCCAACGCGTTCTGGGACGCGCTTACGCAAAATCGGATATTGATCATCAATGAGTCTGCACACCAGATTGGAACTAAATCGAAAATCAGGTTCGGGGATACGCCCCATCAATAGCTGCCAATTCTCCGGAAACTGATCACACCCGAAACGTAACGCGTGGGGTGGCTTCGCTCGGTTTGCACTTCCTAAGGTTAGTGAGACTCTTGGCGCGTATCGCTCAGGGACGCGAGAAGGGAGACAGGCTTCGAGCGAAAATCTCTAAACATTTATCTATTGCTTTTCGTCAGGGACCGAGACCAGAATCGACGCGTCCAATTGGTTGATGTTCGTCACCCCAGTGAGTCCGAGGGTGACGAGCATCTCCTCTCGATAAATCTGCAGCAGATGATCGACCCCGTTTTCACCATGTGCGGCGACCGCAAAGGCCCACGGTCGCCCGATCAGACACGCTCGAGCACCTAGCGCGAGAGCCTTGACGACATCGAGTCCACTTCGGATCCCGCCGTCCATGAGGATGTCGCACTGGTCGCCGATTGCGTTAGCGATCGCCGGCAGTGCGGAGATGGTCGAAGGGACGGCGTCGAGTTGTCGCCCACCATGATTCGAGACAATCACCGCGTCGGCCCCGCGCGCCACCGCTTCGCGTGCGTCTTCGGGATCGAGTATGCCCTTCAAGGCAATCTTGCCGCGCCAGTGCGCTCGTAGCCACTCGAGGTCATCCCACGTCACACTCGGATCGAACTGACTGGCCACCCAGCCTTGGAAGTCTCCCGGAACTCGTGCATTCGGTAATGCCCTCTCCAAGTTTCCGAACGTGAGTGGTTTGCCTCCAAGCGCCACCTCGCGGATCCACTTCGGGTGGCGGGCGATATCAAGTCCTCGACGCAGTCGATTGATTCTGGAGATACGTCCGCTCACGCCGTTTCGCACGTCGCGATAGCGGTGACCCACCACCGGAAGATCAACGGTCAACACCAGGGTGGTGCAACCTACCGCTTGGGCGCGGGCCATCAGGTCCTCGGCGTAGGCGCGATCTTTCATGATGTAGAGCTGGAACCAGAACGGCCGTGTCGAAGCCGTTGCCACCTCTTCTATTGAACAGATGGAAAGCGTCGATTCGCAAAAACTGATGCCGGCTCGCTCGGCTGACCTGGCGGCTTGAACTTCAGCCCGCTTGGCGAACATTCCTCCGAAACCCACTGGGGCCAAGATCAGCGGAAGTGAAAGTTGTTCACCCATCACCGAGGTAGCGAGACTGCGCTCGGATACATCACGAAGTACTCGTTGACGAAGGCGTAGACCGTCCAAATCATCTCGGTTCGCCGCCAGCGTTACCTCATTGAATGAACCCCCGTCGATATAGTCAAATAACTGACGCGGCAACCGCTTTCGAGCGAGTTCCCGATAATCCTCATAGGACGCGGGCGCGAGAGCAAGCGAGTGGTTTCGATCGTTTCCGGACACGTGGTTCATTATGCCTTAGACCAACGGGGCCGTCTATCCTTCAACGCGATTCGCACATGGTACGCAAATATCAATAGACATTCGTGTAGGGAATTCTGCCCTCAGTGACTCTGACTACGAGGCAACTTGAACGACTGCCACTTGCGCGGTTGGAGGTGGGACGGCTTCGCCATGTTCGCGCGTTACCTCAATGTGCATTTCGATGGACTCGGTGATGTTCGCCTTGACTTCCTCGATCGTCTTGCCCGTTGAGACACATCCATCGAGATCGGGAACCCACGCCCCATAGTTATTCGGAGAGCGCTCAATAACGACTGCGTATTCAATCATCGTTTTCTCCGTTCTAATCCGGCCTGACTCATAATGCTACTGAGGAGTTCTCGGTGCAGATCGTCTCCCATCGCACCAGGCTTCGTTGGATGGTGATAGTGACGATGGCTTCCCCTGTGCCGGACTTGTACCCAGTCGTCGCGCTCACCGGTTGAGGCCGCCCACCTTAATGATCTCGCGGACCTTCACTCACCACAACGGTCTCGGGATAGGGAGCATCAATTAGCGGTCGAGCGCAACCTCTCAATTACCCGAAAGCGCTCGAGAACGACAAGCGTCGCGTCGTCAAGGACAAAAGTTGTTTCTCCGAGAGAATCGGTCATTTCCTTACTACGCCAGAAGCGTTCATGTCCCTCACGCCAATCCGACACCGTTGCGTGCCCCTCGCCTTCATTCACCACGTGTTCGTAGCCCACGTCACCAAGTGGAACGATGAGCACTTCCACCGTCTCAATCACGCACACAGGTTGATTGTTGGAGTCAACCACCACCGAGCGCTGAGCTTCGCACGGCAAGGGATCACGCCCGATTTCGTACTCAAGGGCGAGTGACGTGGTTGTCACTTTTCGGCCATCGAGGATGGCACTAATCAGACGTTCTCGAAGTGGACCAGGAAACGCAAACTCCGAAATAGGCAATTCGGAAAAATTCTCAGTGAATATGGTTTCGTTCACGGCGAAATCCTAAGCCGTGGACGCACGAGTCATGTCCCTGATTGGACGTGAGACGGAATTTGTTACTCCATCAAGTTTCTATGAAAAAAGGTGCAAGCATTCGTTTGCGCTTGTCCGCAACAGTAGTTAATGCCTTTTCGATCCTCAGTGAGGATGCGATGAAGTCAGCCGATGGGGAGCGCCTTCCTCGCGGCGACCGCAAGGTAGAGAGGATCGTTGGTCCGCTCCCACGATCGGTGCGCCGTGTACACAAGTTTCGAGACGTGTTCGTCGTCACTGTTTGCGGCGACCGCCTTCACTTCACTGGGATCACTTTCGTTGGAACCTACGAATTCGTCAAGTTGGCCCTTCGACCACAGAGGCGGAGCGCCAATAGATAGGTACGCCGCGGTGAGCGCCTGAAAGGCGTAGCGGCTCACTACGTGGTTGTCGTCTATCCAAGGGCGAATCGAAGAGATCGCCGCCAGACCGGTCACTCCGTGCAGCGCGGTGAAATCATTGCTCGACGCAAAAACGTGAAGTGCCGCCTCGGTCAATTTGTCGTCCGTGTCATCAGTAATCTCGAGCGATGAAACCACTGCATTAAACAGATCGTTCTCGGCAACGATGTGCATCTCTGCGTCGATGGTTTTCTGGGGCAGTGGCGCGGACCAATCGGATGACGTTGAGAGTTCGGCGAAGATCTTCGTCGGCTCCTGTGTCGTGACTTTTCCGCGCACTAACGGACCCAGTGGACGTCCGACCTCGGCGAGGTAGGCCAAGCCGGCCGCAATTCGTGACGGCGACGAAACTTCAATGGCGTAGGCGAGGCGAATAACGCCGTGGAACCCCGCTCCTCCCACGCCAGGAAGAAGCGCGGGCAGATGAGTTCGCAACGCTTCATCTGGTCCTACCTCACTAATCAATCGAACGAAGTAACTTCTAAGATCGGCACCGGCGGCGCCGTGGCCAATCGCCGAATGCCACGTTTTGTCATTCAGTCGGTGCTCTGGTTCCGGGAGGGGAGCAATGCGCGTTGAGTACGCCGCCGCGAAGCGAATGAGCTCATCAGCGTTGGCGCCGAGTCGTTCTTTCGCCACTAACGCCATTGGCAGGTGATTCGTCAGCCCCCGTACCGTGGTTGGATCGGATCCGAGCTCATCGTCGAGTAGCCCTTGCAACGTTGAGATTGAACTCTGGCTCACCGTGCTGACCCTAACGCCAGGAACATTCGGTACGACCATTTCTGGGCGCCACCGCGACAGGCGTGTCTACACGGGATGAGACGTCAATTCAGAGCTAGATCATTAGGGAATCTGAGTGGTCAAGCAAAACGGGTGACCCGAGGGATCAAGCATCACGCGCCACCGCTCTGGCTGTGGTTGGAGGTCAGTTTTGACGTCGCCGAGTTGAGTGGCGAAAGACTCCGAAGTGTCCAAGTCGTCTACCGCAAGATCCAGATGCATCTGCTGGGGAGGATTCCCTCCTGGCCACTTTGGTGGTGCGTAGTTCTCCACTCGCACCGTCGATACCCACGTTCCGCCTACATTGACGGCCACGAAGTCGTCGCTCGTGTAGGCGATCTCACCGCTGGCGAGATTTGCCCAGAAGGACGCGAGCGCCACCGGATCCGAGCAATCGAGTGACACCGAACCGAGTCGAATAGTTGTCATGGCTCTGAAATTGGTCTTTCTCACTGGTACGGGACTGCGCCCAACGGGGGGTATTGGAATTAATCAAACATATGATGCAATCAAAGGAGATCACATGACGAACGAAGACAAGTGCCCGGTAGTGGGCGGTGCGAACACGCGCTTGGCTGATAGCCAGCCGAACGAGAAGTGGTGGCCGAATCAGCTGAACCTAAAGATTCTTAACAAGAACTCACCCTCTGCCAACCCCATGGACGAGGACTTCAATTACGCCGAAGAGTTCTTGACGCTCGACCTCGACGCCTTGAAGAAGGACATCGAGGCGTTGATGACCACGTCACAGGATTGGTGGCCAGCCGACTTTGGTCACTACGGACCGTTCTTCATTCGCATGGCGTGGCACAGTGCCGGCACGTACCGCATCGGTGACGGCCGCGGTGGTGCGGCTACTGGTGCCCAACGCTTCGCGCCCCTCAACAGCTGGCCCGACAACGTGAACCTTGACAGAGCCCGCCGACTGCTCTGGTCGATTAAGCAGAAGTACGGCAACAAGATCTCGTGGGCCGACCTCATGATCTTCACTGGCAACTGTGCACTTGAATCGATGGGCTTCAAGACCTTTGGTTTCGCCGGTGGACGCGTGGACATCTGGGAGCCCGAACTCGACGTCTCCTGGGGACCTGAAGCCACCTGGCTCGGCGATGAACGCTACAGCGGCGATCGCGAACTCGATAATCCTCTCGCCGCCGTGCAGATGGGCCTCATCTACGTCAATCCCGAGGGCCCCAACGGCAATCCTGATCCGCTCCTGGCCGCGAAAGATATTCGAGAGACCTTCAAGCGCATGGCGATGAATGACGAAGAGACCGTGGCCCTTATTGCCGGTGGTCACGAGTTCGGTAAGACCCACGGGGCGGCCGATCCCAACCAGTACGGCGGGCGCGAACCCGAAGCTGCCCCCATTGCGGAGCAGGGTCTTGGTTGGAGCAACAGCTTTGGAACCGGTGTAGGTGGCGACGCGATTGGCAGTGGGCTCGAAGGAATTTGGACCAAAACGCCGGTGCAGTGGTCGTACGACTTCTTTAAGAACCTGTTCGAATTCGAGTGGGTGCAGTCGAAGAGTCCGGCCGGTGCGTCGCAGTGGATTCCCAAGGACGGAGCCGGAACCGACACGGTGCCCGACGCCCACGACGCGTCGAAGAAGCACCCTCCTACGATGTTGACAACGGACCTCGCGTTGCGGTTTGATCCGATCTACGGGCCGATCTCGAGGCACTACTTTGAGAACCCCGAAGAGTTCGCCGACGCGTTCGCCAAAGCCTGGTACAAGCTGACGCATCGCGACATGGGCCCCTACGTGCGAGGTCTTGGCGCGTTGGTTCCGGCGGAGCCTCAGTTGTTTCAAGACCCCGTACCGGCGCCCTCGAAGGATTTGATTGGGACCAAAAAGATCGCCGGACTAAAGCGCAAGATTCTCGAGTCCGGCTTGACTACTTCTCAGTTGGTCTCGACCGCGTGGGCTTCGGCGTCGACGTTTCGAGGTACCGACAAGCGAGGCGGCGCCAACGGCGCGAGGATTCGACTTTTGCCACAGAAGGACTGGGACGTCAACAGTCCGGCCGAACTCGCAAAGGTACTAGCGACCCTCGAGAGAATACAGATGGACTTCAACGACTCGCAGAAAAAAGGGAAAACGGTCTCGCTGGCGGACCTCATCGTGCTGGGCGGCTGCGCGGCCGTTGAACAAGCCGCAAAAAGCGCCGGGTTCGACATTGAAGTTCCCTTCGAGCCGGGCCGTACCGACGCGTTACAAGAACAAACCGACATCGAATCGTTCGAAGTCCTCGAGCCGACCGCCGACGGGTTCCGTAACTACGTCGGCGAGGGACAGCGCCGTAGCGCGGAGGAGCTCCTGGTCGATCGGGCGCACCTTTTGACGCTGAGCGCTCCGGAGATGACGGTTCTCCTGGGCGGCATGCGCGTCTTGAACGCCAACTTCCAACAGTTCCAACTGGGTGTCTTCACCCGTCGGCCCGAAGTGTTGACCAACGACTTCTTCGTGAACCTGCTCGACATGGGTACAACGTGGAAAGCGACGTCCGCGTCCGAAGAGATCTTCGAGGGGCGCGATCGCGCGTCAGGATCACTCAAGTGGACGGCCAGTCGTGCGGACCTCGTCTTTGGTTCGAACTCCCAACTACGAGCGATCGCCGAGGTCTACGCGTGCGACGGTGCGCAAGAGAAGTTCGTGCGCGATTTCGTGGCCGCGTGGGACAAGGTGATGACTCTCGATCGCTTCGACCTCGTCTAACGACGAGCGTACCGCCGTGCGCGGGTAATACGTCAGCGAGGTCATCGATCTCTCAGGGCGAGGGATTGATAACACTTAAGAGTGAACGAGCCGCGCGGCGTCCCGAACCAATGCTCGCGGGAATGCCGACGCCGTCGTAGGCGTTGCCGGCCAACGCAACGGAGATTCGCGCGCTCGCGACGCGCGCTCGCTGCACGCGTGCTTCGTGCCCCACGCGGTACTGCGGCAGCCCGTTAGGCCAACGTTGCACGAGCGACTCGAGGGCCGTGCCGAATCGTGGCAGCAGTTCGTTGAGTTCTTGAGCGACGCGGTGCACCAATTCCTCGTTCGTCAACTCCGTCCAGCGACTGTCGTCACTTCGTCCGACGTGCGCTCGCAGCACTACGTCGTTGTCGCGCGCGAGATGGGGCCACTTGCGATCCAACAGTGTGACGGCCGTCACCATTAATGAACCTCCGCCCTTCCACGCGCTGCGAAGCGGCACGAGAATTCCGGTACCGGTCGGGGGCAGCGTGATTTCACTTTTAGCGAGAGCGAAGGTGACCATTGCGGCACCGGCGCTCTCGATCTGTCGGAGTTCTTCCAGGGCGGGATCGTGTGAACCAATGAGTGCACCAACGACGGGCGCGGGGGCAGCGAGAACAATGGCGTTCGCCGGCGTCGTGGTATTGAGCGTGTCGACTTCCCAGGGGTAGTTGCCGGCCGGGGTTCTGCGAAGTGCCGTGACGCCCACGCCGTGTCGAAGGACGACCCCGCGCTCGACTAACTGACGAGCAAGTTCATGGGGTAGCGAACCAACGCCCTCGACGAGCGTGAAAAAGGCTGGACCACCCGACGTTGTTTCAACGCTGGGGCCAGGGATGACGGGCGTTGGCGATCGCAGTGCTCTCGAAAGTGATCCGCCCTTCAGCGCGGCGTCGAACAGAGCGGGAAAGACCGACTTCGCCGAGAGTTCGTCGATTCTGCCGGCTTGAATGCCGCCGATCATCGGTTCAATGAGCTGATAGGTCAGTTCGCGGCCTAGTTTCCTGCGCACAATCTCGCCAATCGTTGCGTCGTCGCTCAATTGAAGTCGTGCCGGAAGTACCACGTCACGTCGAGCCGCGAGTCGCCCTCGCCAAGAAATGCCTTTGAAACGCGACAGCGCCTTTTGATTGGTTGGAACTCCCAGGACGAGACCCGCCGGGAGTTCGTGCAAGTCACCTCGCGACCACAGCCACGCTCCGCTCGCGCTGATGGCTTCGAGTTGGTCACTCAGCCCGAGTTCGTCGACGAGCGTCACCGCCTCCTGGCGACGCGCCAGAAAACCATCGGCGCCCAGATCAATCGTGCGACCAGCGAACGTTGTTGTCTGGAGTGAGCCCCCGAACGTATCGCTGGCTTCGATGACTTCTATGCGCGGCGTTCTCTCATCGGGCCCTTTTGCGCCACCGCTGAGTTCCCACGCGGCGGCCAGTCCACTCACGCCGGCGCCCACCACGACAACCGAGGCACGACTCACTTACGATGCCGCGCTTCGCACGGCGTGGGCGAGCAGCGTTGTAAAGGCCGCATCGTCGTTCAATGAAGCGGTGCGGACCAACGTAAGACCAATTTCGCGTGCCACGCTCTGCGCTTCGATGTCGATGTCAAAGAGGACTTCGAGGTGATCCGAGACGAAGCCAATGGGACACGACACCACGTCCGTAACGCCCTTCGCGCGCTTTTCTCGAAGGGCCTCCAAGATGTCGGGACCGAGCCACGGATCGGCGGTGCGCCCAGCGGACTGCCAGACGACGTCAAAGTTCGCCACGCCCGCGAGCGACGCGGCGCTCTCGGCGCTCTCTCTTAATTGAGCGGCGTAGGTGTCGCCGTTCGCGAGCACCTTCAAGGGCAGCGAGTGCGCGCTAAAGAGGACGACGGTGGTGTCGTATCTCGAAGGGGGAATTGTCGCGAGAGCGTCCTTGACGCGTTGGGCGATGAGTTCGAGAAAACCCGCGGTGTTGTACCAGGCGTCGATCGCCACGAACTCAATGTGGTCACCCAGTGCCGCTTTGGCTCTGCTCATGTACTGACCCGTTGAGAGTGACGACGAATGAGGAGCGAGCACGAGCCCGACCACTTTCGAGAAGCCATCACGCACAAAGGACTCGGCGGCCTCTTCGAGGAGGGGCGGTTCAAACTTCGACCCGAAGCGAACGTCGAACCGACCTGGCGCCTGGCGCTCAAGGGCGTGGGCGATGCCGGCGACTTGAGCGGCGGTGCGCTCGGTGAGTGGCGAGGTACCGCCGATGGCGAGGTAGCGACGCGTGAGATCGGCCAAGAGCTCCGGCGTGGGCGCGGAACCTCGACGGATCCTCGTATAGAACGGCTCGATGCCCGCGGGTGAAGCCGGCGTGCCGTGCGCCATGACGAGCACGCCGATTTTCATTGCACGCCCGACCTTCCTTCGTCGTGGACGACGCGTACGACGGCTTCGAGAACGTCGGGATCGGTTGAGGGCAGTACGCCATGACCCAGATTAAAGATGTGGCCAGCCTCGCGGCCGGCCTTAGCGAGCACTTCTCTCGTGGCTTCGATCGCGAGTTCTTCGCCGCCGAGACAACGCGCGGGATCGAGGTTGCCTTGGACGGGTTTGTTGCGCACCCGTCGGCGCCCTTCATCGAGATCGACGTGCCAGTCGATGCCCACGACGGTGCTGTTGGCACTACTCATGAGACCAAGTAGTTCACCCGTGCCGACGCCAAAGAGGATCGTCGGTACGCCTAAATCGGCGATGCCTTCGAGGACCCGCTTGGTCGCGGGAAGTGCGAAGCGTTCGTACTCACTTCGCGTTAGTGATCCCGCCCACGAATCAAAGAGTTGAACGGCGCGCGCGCCGTGCGTTATCTGGGCGCGCAGAAAGCTCACGGTGATGTTGATGAGTCGATCGAGCAGTGCATCAAAGAGCGAAGGATTTTCGTGCATCAGCGTCTTGATGATGGCGAATTCGCGGGTGGGGGCGCCCTCGACGAGGTAACTCGCCACCGTGAACGGCGCACCCGCAAAGCCAATGAGTGGTGTGTTGGTCTCACTAAGTTCTTCGATGACGAGATCGACGGTCTTGGTGACGTGGGCGACGTCACTGTCGCGTAGATCGCGAAGTCGATCAAGATCGGCTGCGTTGGTGAAGGGCTTCGCAATAACTGGACCACGACCAGGTTCGACGTCGACGCCAAAGCCAATGGCGTGATAGGGGACCACGATGTCGGAAAAGAGGATGGCCGCGTCCACGCCGTAGCGGCGCACTGGTTGCATGGTCACTTCGGCGGCCAGAGCAGGGTCGGCGAAGGCTTCGAGAATGGAGCCGGTGGAGCGCAGGGCGCGGTACTCGGGCAACGAGCGCCCGGCTTGACGCATGAACCACACTGGTACGTGTTCTACGGTTTCACCACGACAGGCCCGTAGGAAAACTGGCTCGTTCACAACGCTCCTTTCGCCGTGTCCAATCTACGCCAGCACCTCAGATTGAGGTTTCGACTGAGTGCGGGTCGATTCGCCTAGACTTGTTTCTTCCCTATTTTGGGAACTGGGGAGAGGTCGTTAATGGCGCACGAGCGTGAGATCGTTGAGGAGCAAGAGTTCCTCGATCTCGCCCTAAGGGCACTAGATCACATGCGCCAAGACGCTCGTTCGTTGCGTGATAGCGCGGCGGTAGCGAACATGCGCGGCGCGGGTGACCTCGTCGAGCGTGACGTGGTGATGGGTACCGCCCTGCAGCGGCTCGACCAACTGGCCATTGGTGACCAAGCACTCTTCTTTGGTCGCATTGACTACCAGTCGAACGGTAACGGTCACTCTGACACCTATCACGTGGGTCGTCTCGCGGTCTCTGATGAGACGCTCAACCCATTAGTTATTGATTGGCGCGCGCCGGTCGCCGAGGCGTTCTATCGCGCGACGGGCGTCGAGCCCCTGGGACTCTCACGCCGTCGTCACGTGGCCATTCGCGCTAACGAAGTCACCGGTGTCGAAGACGAGTACTTCGCTGACGCCAACGGCGAACTCGATCTACCCGACGACGAAGTTCGCTCGGCGACCGAAGAAGGACTCATTGAAGGGGGCCTGGCGCTCGGTGGGCCTGGTGCCTTGCTCGCGGCATTGGGGCGCGCACGAACCGGTCGCATGGGTGACATCATCGCCACGATCCAAGGTGAACAGGATCAAATTATTCGCAGTCCCTTGCCCGGCGTGCTCCTCGTCCAGGGCGGTCCCGGCACCGGAAAGACGGCCGTTGCCCTGCACCGCGCGGCGTACCTACTCTTTACCCACCGCGCCACACTCGAACGACAAGGCGTCTTGGTGGTGGGTCCTAATCCTCTGTTCTTGAACTACATCGAGAACGTCTTGCCCTCGCTCGGTGAGTCCGGGGTCACGCTCTCGACCATCGCGGGACTCGTCACCAACGTGGGGATTCGAGCCGTTGACGCAGAAGAGGTCGATGAACTTAAGGGCGACGTGCGCATGGCCAAGGTCCTCGCGCGAGCGCTGCGTACCCGTGAACGTGCCCTCCGCAGCGACGTGGAAATTCCCGTCGGTCGCGCCATTGTGGTGCTGCGCGCGCGCTACAGCGAAGAGGTTGTCGAACGGGCTCGACGACGTCCGGGGAATCACAACCAACGCCGTTCGGCCGTTGGACGAGAGCTCGCCGCGCGCCTCGCGCACGAGTACCACGACCGCTTCGTCCACGACAGCTCCGAAGACGTGAACGGCGTGGGCGAGCTGGCCGATCTCATTCGCTCGACGCATCAGTTCAAGGAGGCGTTGCAGCGAATCTGGCCCCGACTGACTGGCCAAGAACTCCTCCACGACCTCCTCGGCGCGCCGGCACTCTTGAAGGCCGCGGCGCACAACGTGTTGAGTGACGACGAAGTGGCGATGTTGTACCGCCCGCGCTTCACCTCGATCGAGGAGATCGCCTGGACCAAGGCCGACGCCGCGCTGATTGATGAGGCGCGGGTGCTGGTTGGACCACGCAAGCGCCCCCGGCCAATCGTGAAGCCCGGCGATTCGAACATTCTCGCGGGCATCGACCTGGACGCCTACGCCGGGAACCACCGCGCCGCGGCCCTGCGTGAGGCGCAGCGACTGGTCGTGGCGCAGTCCCAGGAACTTGACGAAGCCGAGTTCGTGACCTACGGCCACATTGTCGTTGACGAAGCTCAAGACCTTTCGCCGATGGAACTCAGGGTCCTGAAGCGTCGCGACCTCACGGGTTCGATGACCATCGTGGGCGACATGGGACAGGCCACGACGGCGTCGTCATCGGCCTCGTGGGACGCGCTGCTCGCCGTGTTGGCGCCTCGTCGCGCACCACTGCGCGTCGACCTGACGGTGAGTTACCGCACACCCGAAGAGGTGTTGAACTTTGCCGCCGCGACGCTACGCGCCGCGACCCCCGACCTCGAGCCGCCCCGACCGGTGCGACGCGCGGGCAGCCAACCACTCGTGGAGAAAGTGACGCCGGCCGAGTTCGCTGACGTGCTGGTGTCACTCACGCGTAGCGAAATTGAGGCGGTAGCGCCGGGCCGCGTGGCGGTCATCGTGAAGGGTTCACGAGTGGACGTCGTCGTTGCGACACTGCGTGCTGGCGGCCTCGAAGCCATCGATCCCCGCGACCAAGAGTCGAAAGGCCTCTCGGCCGATTTGGTGGTATTGGCCGCCGAAGGGGCCAATGGTCTCGAGTTCGATGCCGTGGTCGTGGTCGAACCTGGTCAAATTGCTAATCGTGGCGCGAAGGACGACGCGAGCGTGACGCCGCGCGGACTTCGCACGCTCTACGTCGCCCTCACCCGTCCGACCAGACGTCTCGCGATCATCGCGAGCGAGGAACTTCCCGCCACTCTGGACGCGGCAGGTTGACCAAGTTGTCACAAGGGGGTCGCGATTTCTACTAGAAAGGTAGGCGTGAGTCAGGCAGTTTCCCCCAATAGCCTGGCGGAGCAAGGGAAGATCGTCCACGATCGACCGCCGATGCTGGCCATTGGCGTGATGATTTGGCTCGGTTCAGAGCTGATGTTCTTCTCGGGACTCTTCGCCGCACTATTTACCATTCGCGCGCACCTCGCGTCGTGGCCCCCCGTCGGCACGCACCTCGACGTGTTGCAGTCAGGGATCTTTACGATCATCCTGATCGCGTCGTCGTTCACGATGCAGTACGCGGTGTGGTTGATCGAGCACCGCCGTCGTGGCGCCGCGCGTAACTGGATCATCGCGACCATCATCATGGGCACGCTGTTCGTTGGAAATCAGGCGTACGAGTGGACGCACCTCGCCACGCGCTGGTACACCAACTCCTACGGCTCGATCTTTTTCATTACGACCGGTCTTCACGGACTGCACGTGTTCTTAGGGCTCGTGGCGATGTCGTTCCTCTTGTTTCGTATGCGTGGTCGTGAAGGTGACCCCGGTGAACTCTCGACGTTCCAGGGCGTGAGTTACTACTGGCACTTCGTCGACGTCGTCTGGATCGGGCTCTACTCGGCCCTCTTCTTGTTGAAGTAGGTAGGGACTTGACTTCAACTCTCCTGAAGCGCGCGACGCTCTTTTCGGTGGTGGGCGTCTTGGCGCTCGGTCCACTCGCGCTCTTTGCCGCGAGCGCACAGGCCAATAGTCTCAATCCGACCGCGACCACGCGCAAGAACTCCGGCACGCCGAACTCAAACATCGTCGTGAAGAAGAACGGCACCGTTATTAAGTACGGCGACAAGTACATCACGTACTCGGCGCCCTCCTCCAAGCTCGACGCACTCGGCCAAGCGCTCTTTATGGAGAACTGCGCGTCGTGTCACGGCACCGAGGCGAATGGCGTACCGGCCAATGGCGTGGCCGGTGCCTACCCCGACCTCGTGGGCCTGGGACCGGCGACGATCGACTTCTGGGTGGCGTCGGGTCGGATGCCCGCTAAGGACACGACCGCAGTTGAGGCCCCTCGTCGCCAGGCCGCTCTGAATCCACAGCAGGCCGAGGCGATCGCCGCGTGGGTGAACTCACTCCAACCGAGTTTCCCCTACATCCCAAAGCCTCATCTGAAGAACGCCAACGTCTCCGATGGCGCGGCGCTCTTCGCTCTTAACTGCGCGGCCTGTCACACCATCGAAGGCGACGGCGACGCGCTCGCGATGAGCACGTTCTCACCCTCACTTCGAAACATTCCCGCCTACCAAGTCGTCGAGGCGATTCGCACCGGCCCGGCCAACATGCCGCGCTTCACGGGCAACCTTTCCGACAAACAGGTCAACGACCTCACCAAGTACGTCACGACCGAGATTCAACACCCGAACAACCCTGGTGGTTTCGGCTTGGGTGGCCTCGGACCGGTCGCGGAAGGCTTCGTCGCGTTGCTCTTGGGCGTTGGCTTCTTGGTACTCATCTGTTACTGGATTGGAGAGCGCACGTGAGCGAGCACGACGAACACCGCACGCCCGTCTCGCTCAATGGACTGAGTGCCGATGATCCGCATCTCCAGCCCGCGGCGAAGAATCCCGCGACCGTCGAGATGGTCATCTCACTCACGTTCGTGCTGGGCGCGATTCTCGTCGCGGGCTTTGGCGCGGCTTATTGGGTCGACGCTAAGCCGTGGATTCTTGGCGCCACCATGGGCGGCGGTCTCTTCTTCTTGGGCGTCGGTCTCGTCGCGTGGGGCAAGTACCTCATGCCGCGCGGTCCTTTCGTCGAAGCGCGTCACGAATTCGCTAACTCTGAGGCCGATCGCGACGCCTTCGCGGCCGCCATTGTTGAACGTGGCGGCGGTGTCGTCAAGCGTCGCAAGATGCTCGCCGGTCTTCTCGGCGGAGGACTGGGCATCTTTGGCGTCGTCGCAATGTTTCCGCTGCTGCGCAGCCTCGGCCCACTTCCTAAGGGCACGCTCTTTCACACTGACTGGCGCAAGGGTTCCTTCGCCGTTGACCAGACCGGGCGGCGCGTGTCGTCCGGCGATCTGGCGGTCGGTTCCATCATGACGGTGTTTCCAGAAGGCACGCAGAACTCCGACCGGGGCCAGGCCGTGGACCAGACCGTCTTGATTCGTGTGTCCAACGCGGGCTTCACGACGCAAAAAGGACGTGAGACGTGGGCGCCACTCGGCTACGTGGCCTACTCCAAGGTCTGCACGCACTTGGGCTGCCCGGTGGGGCTGTACGAACAGCAGCTCCAACTACTCGTCTGTCCTTGTCACCAGTCGATGTTCAACGTCACGAACGGCGCCGTGCCGCAGTTTGGTCCCGCTCCTCGGCCGCTGCCCCAACTACCGCTCTATATCGACGGCGACGGATTTCTCCGCGCCCAGGCTGACTACAACCAGCCGGTGGGTCCAGGATTCTGGGAGCGCGCATGAGCGACGTCGCCACGCCAACCAACAAGCGCGCCCAGCGCGAAGCGCTCGGACCCTACGGCAAGATCGGCAAGACGCTCGGTGAACTCGACGATCGCCTTGGCGTCGCCAAGGGTGGGCGCACCTTCATGGACAAGATCTTCCCCGATCACTGGTCCTTCATGCTCGGTGAGATCGCGCTCTACTCCTTCTTGATTTTGATGGTGACGGGTATCTATCTCACCTTCTACTTCGTGCCGAGTTCCGCGATCGTCACGTACCACGGTTCGTACCTGCCCTTGGACGGTCAAAAGGTCACCCAGGCCTTCTCCTCGACGGTGAATCTCTCCTTCGCGGTGCGCGGCGGGCTCTTGATGCGTCAGATGCACCACTGGGCCTGTGACATCTTTGTGGGTTCGCTCGTCGTGCACATGGCGCGCGTCTTTTTCACCGGCGCGTTCCGCAAACCTCGCGAACTCAACTGGACGATCGGTCTAACGCTGTTGATCCTCGCGATCGGCAATGGATTCCTGGGCTACTCGCTGCCCGATGACTTGGTCTCGGGCACGGGTATTCGCATTGCGTACTCGATCATGCTTTCAATACCTCTCGTTGGCACTTACCTCGCCTTCTTCATCTTCGGTGGCAACTTCCCCGGCACCGCGGTGATACCGAGATTCTTTATTCTGCACGTGTTGATCCTGCCGCTCGTAATTATCGGGCTCGTGGGTGCACACCTCTTCCTGCTCGTGAGACAGAAGCACACCCAGTTTCCCGGCGAGGGCCGCACCGAAAAGAACGTCGTCGGCTCTCCGATGTTCCCGGTCTTCATGGCCAAGACCACGGGCTTTCTCTTCATCGTCGGTGGCATCACCGCGCTCCTCGGCGCCTTCGCCCAGATCAACCCAATTTGGCAGTTCGGACCGTACGACGCGTCGCGCATCTCCTACGCCGTGCAGCCCGACTGGTACATGGGTTTCTTAGACGGCGCGCTTCGGGTATGGCCGTCGTGGACGTTCCACAGCTTCGGCCATACAATCCCGTTCGAGGTTTTCATACCGGCGGTGATCCTGCCGGGCATCATCTTCAACCTTTGTTACATGTGGCCGTTGATTGAGCGAAAGTTCACCGGCGACAACGAGATTCACCATCTCCTGGACCGACCGAGCGACCGACCCAAGCGCACCGCGGCGGGCGTGGCCATGTTCGCGTTGCTCGCGATCCTCTTTATCGCCAGTTCCACCGACGTGATCGCGAACTTCTTTCACATCTCGCTCAACACGGTGCTACTCGAGATGCGCATCTTGTGCGTCGTTGTGCCCATTATCGCGTACCCGGTGACCTACAAGATTTGCAAGGAGATGCAGGCTTTTCACGGCGCGGGCAAGCGTAAGACTCCGAACGTCGTCTCTCGAACCACCGAAGGTGAGTACGTCGCAACGCCAACACCGGTCTACAGCGAAGACGCGCATCACGAACTCGAACCCACCATCGTGCCTACCTTCATCGAGGAAGTGCCCGAAGAGCCCACGGAGAGCGGCGTACGAACTGTCGAGCGCTAGTTTCGAACGCGACGAATTGCGTCGTGAGAGCCGGACTTTTTGTTGAATGAGCCGTGAATACTTTTGCGTAACATGGGTTCTGTGGCAGCGTCGCACAATCTTCTAGGAACCGCGGCGTGAGCGTTGTTCTGGGCCTCGAGCCCATGTCGAGAGACGAAGTCGTGAGCGTCGCCCGTCTCTTCGAACCGGTGTCGCTGAGTGAGGAAGTGCTCGAGCGCCTGCGCGTGCGGCGCGAAGCCATCGACGTACTGGTCGATAGTGGCGAGCCCATCTATGGACTGTCGACGGGTTTTGGTTCACTCGCGACCACGGCCATCTCACCGAGCGAGCGGCGCGATCTGCAGCGCTCGCTCATTCGATCCCACGCCGCGGGCGTCGGGCCTGAGGTCGAGCTCGAGGTCGTGCGCGCGATGATGGTGTCGCGTCTCACCAATCTCTGCAGCGGCGTCTCGGGCGTTCGACCCTCGACGGCGTTGGCCTACGCCGGGTTGTTGAACGCCAACATCACGCCGATCGTGCACGAGTTCGGCTCGCTGGGCTGCTCCGGCGATTTAGCCCCGCTCGCGCACGTGGCGCTGGCACTCATGGGCGAAGGTGACGTGCGCGACGCCGGGGGAGCGCGACGACTCGCGTCCGAGGTTCTCGCTGACGCCGGGCTTAGCCCGATCGAGCTCGCCGAAAAGGAGGGGCTCGCGCTCATCAACGGCACCGACGGCATGTTGGGCCACTTAATTTTGGCGATCGACGACGGCACGGCACTGATGCAACAGATGGATATCGCGGCGTCACTGTCGATTCAAGCCCTTCGTGGAACGAATCGCGTCTTTCTCGATGAAGTGCACGCGCTGAGGCCGCACCCTGGTCAAGTAGCGAGCGCGCAGAATCTTCTGGCACTCCTGGCGGACTCCGAGATCGTCAGTTCGCACCTCGACGATCCCTCCCAGGTCCAAGACGCCTACTCACTGAGGTGCGCTCCCCAAGTCCATGGTGCCGCGCGCGACACGTTCGCCTACGCCACGAGCGTCGCCGACGTCGAGTTGGCCGCGTCCATTGACAATCCCTCGGTGCTGGCGGACGGTTCGTTGGTCTCGAACGGCAACTTTCACGGCGCGCCCGTCGCGTACGCGCTCGACTTTCTCGCCATCGTGCTGGCTGACGTCGCTTCGATGTCCGAGCGTCGCACCGATCGACTCCTGGACGTTAATCGTAGTTTTGGTCTGCCGGCGTTCCTCGCAAAGAAGCCCGGCGTCGACTCAGGTCTCATGATTGCGCAGTACGCCCAAGCGGCACTCGTGACCGAAATGAAGCGGCTCGCCGCACCCGCGAGCGTTGATTCGATTCCCTCCTCGGGCATGCAAGAAGACCACGTCTCGATGGGTTGGCACGCGGCACGAAAGCTTCGTAAGTCTCTCGAGGCCTTTCGTGACGTGGTGGCTATTGAACTGCTCGCCAGCGCGCGCGCACTGGCGCTTCGCGCGCCGCTCGCGCCCTCGCCCGTGACGGCCGCGGTCGCGAACCTGGTCAACGCGCGTTCGGGCGGCCCTGGTCACGACCGGTGGCTCTCGCCAGAAATCGCCGCGGTGAGTGAACTGGTCACTACTCGAGAACTGCTCGATACCGTGTCACGCTTTGTCACGCTTCACTAGAAAGGGAGTAGTCATGCGTAGAAATCCCTACGACGAGTTGCCGAAGGTTCCCTCGTTCACCCTCGCGTCGAGTGACGTCGCCGACGGCGAGACGTTGAAGATGGCCCAGGTGAGCGGAATGATGGGCGCGGGCGGTTCGGACACGTCGCCCCAGCTCTCCTGGTCCGGCTTTCCAGAAGGCACCGAAAGCTTCGCCGTCACGGTCTACGACCCAGTGGCGCCCACGGCCTCGGGCTTTTGGCACTGGGCCGTCGCGGATATTCCAGCCTCAGTGACCTCGCTGCCCTCGGGCGCCGGCGACGAGGCGGGGAGTGGTCTGCCCGCTGGTTCGATCCAACTAGCGAACGACGCGAGCGTGAAACGCTACGTCGGCGCGGCCCCGCCAGCCGGTCACGGGCCGCACTACTACTACGTTGTCGTGCACGCGCTCGACGTACCTTCGCTCGCTCTGCCCGAAGGCGCGACGCCGGCGTACCTGGGCTTTAATCTCTTCCAGCACACGCTCGCTCGAGCAACAATCGTCGGGAACTACGAGCAGCACTGATTCATGACGCCTTATCGATTCTGATATCGCCCGAGACGGTCGTGACCTTGATGACGATGACCTCGTTCTCGCCCGCGCCGTCGCCCTTCGCGTCAAGGTCAATGTTCGATCCCATATCGCCCGACACCGAGTCGCCCGAGATGTCAACGGCGAGTCCTCGAGCCACGTGCACGCTGACGTCACCGGAGACGTTGCGCACGATGATCTTGCCCGGCCGATCGGCCGAGAGCACGACGTTACCCGACGCGCTGAAGATCTCGGTTTTGGCGGCCGCGCTCAGACAAACAACGTCGCCCGAGGCGCTCTTACACTTCAGTGACGTCTTCACGTGACCAGAGTTCACGTCGCCCGAGGCGGTTTGCACGTCGAAGGAGTCCGCTGAGTCGCGCGCGACGACGTCGCCCGAGACGCTCTTCACCTTGACCGAGCCGAGCGAGCCGTGTAAGGACGTGTCACCAGAGATTGTCGCGACTCCCAACGACGTGCCTTGGGGAACTTCGAGCAGTACGTCGATGTCAGAAGATCCAAAGTCGAACCATGACTTACTCGGCCCGACTCGTAGTCCGCGCGACGATACCGATAGGCCGCCCGGCAGCGTGTGAACGTTGAGGACGTTGTTCGTGGCGTCAAAGGTGACGTCGGCGTGCTCGAGGAGGTACGTGTTCTTTGACGAACTGGCGCTCAACGTGACTTTGAGATCCTTACGGTCACTAGCGCGCACGACGACGTCGCCGCACTTGGTGTGAATCTCCGCCCACAGTGGACCGGTGGGCGAGAAGCTCTCGACGCGCGCGGCGTCTGCACTACTGTGGCCCGACGCTCCTTTTATTGAAGCCTCGTGTTCGTTCGTCATCTGGTTTTCCTTTCGATGGATAGTTACGGTGATCCATTGGGCCACTTTGGTTGGGAACTGCATGATCTGGGCGAGTGGACGCGTCGGAACGTCGTCGCTCGAGTGACGCTCGCCGCCACAGGACTCGAAGTTCAACGATTCGTGGCGGGCGCTCTGATAGGAAGCCGCGCTCGCGTACGAAGGATCTAGGTATCTCATAACGCACGTGCTTTCGAGTTAGGCGCGGCCTTTGCCGCGCAGCTGGTGTTTGCCGGGCAGGGAAGCTCCCGAGGGATCGGTGCGAACGGTGCGCTCGAGGGAGCGCACGATCCATGAGTTGACCGACGTACCGACGTCGGTCGCGAGGTGTTCGATGCTGCCCTTGAGGTCGTCGCTGAGGCGCAGAGCGATACGAGCTGAGTAGTCGCTCGGCGAGGGGTTTTCGTCCGGGGTGACGGCCACGAGGCGGTTCAGGTGCACGGCGTCTCCTTCGAAGGTCACGTTGAGGGGAGCCCCGTCGTGCAGGTTGAACTCCTGGACGAGGCTGTTCAGCGCGT
>Ga0208849_1000402_pt1 | contig 40930 bp, 36 predicted proteins | sample NGESurdeep072012_10_FD_184470 | JGI IMG/M metagenome (GOLD analysis project Ga0208849, IMG submission 184470) | Arctic peat soil microbial communities from Barrow, Alaska - NGEE Surface sample 53-3 deep-072012 (SPAdes) | ecosystem: Environmental > Terrestrial > Soil > Wetlands > Peat ... | reverse complement strand
GTAAAACCCGTAATGGTCATGTGAGTATCCCCAGTAGCCGGGCGTCCACAGCGCGCCCTCGTAGGGAGCCTCAACCCATGCGCCGGGCACCCAAAAATAGCCGTCAGGAGACCAGGCCCAATAGCCGGGTGTCCAGATGTAGCCGTCGCCGGGATCCTCCGGTTGGTCGTAGACGAGCAACGGCGGAGGCGGCTGGTCAGCGGTGTATTCCGGCTGCTCTCCGTAACCCGGATCGTAGGAAGACTGGTCGGACGGCGGGTAAGGAGCATCGCCTTGGTCGGGCGGTGGCGGGCTTTGCTGGTAGCTGGGAGCGCCTGAGTCGCCGGGAGCGGGAGGCAAATTGGCTGCTGACGGATCAGAGGATTGATCTTGCGCGCCCGCCTCGCTGTTATCCGCCTGAACGAGGGTTGGCTGTTTGCGGCAACCGGCAGTGGATAGTGCGATGGCCAGCGGAAGCAGGGAAAATCGTGCAAATTTGAAAAGGTGGCTCATTTTACCCCCAGTTGACTTGGATGCTATTGGAGGCGCAGGCGGCAAAACTGGCCTCTATTGACCATCGGATCATCGCGAGCTGATCTAAATGCTGGCTGGTATTAATGCCGGACAGCGGACGATGCGGATTTGCCCCGATTGTTGGCAGGCGGCGTAGTCACCGGCTTGCGGTCGGGCTGTGCGTTCAGCAGTTTCTCGCAGATGGGTGAATCCTGCCCGCGGGCCAGGCCCTGGACAACATTTTGTCCGCGACACAGCCGCAGCTCCATCGCATCGGCATCTTCTCGGGTCAGTTCTATCGTGCGCTCCATGCCCGTCTGCGGATCGACATCATAGCGAAAAAGCGTGTTGCTGGCAGGTTTCTGCTTGCCGTACTCGAAGTGGTTCCAGGTGGCCAGGAAGGCGCGGCCATCCGGTCCGGCCATCACGGCGTAGACCTGCGTCCAGGCGATGCCGCTTGCGCCGCTCGGCCCGGCGGCATTCCAGACGAGTACTCCCTGCCCGCCGCGCACCCACCGCGCCGCCCACATGTGATGCGCGATGTCGTAATGAAGAGCCGTGAAGTATGAGCTGGCCGCGCACTCGTGGCAGTTGTCGTAGAGGACGGTCAGGTCTTCGGGCGCGCCATTGGCGAAGTGCTCCAAGTCGAACCAGCGCAGGTTGACGCCGGTGATCAGCGGAGCAACCACATGGCTGGTGAGCGAGACGTTCCAGATCGTGAAGGAGTCGTCGCCGGGCGGCGATTGCGGATTGGAGCGATCGGTAGTGACAACGAGTGCCGCGTCATAGACCAGGCCAATCTCGCGGATCGCAGTCCATTTCTCAACTGCCAGCGAACGCGTGACCCAGGCGACGATGTTCTGGTCTTTGGCGTCGTGAAAGTCCATCCAGCGAAAGTCGCCGGACGTTTGCTGCGCGCCAAGAGGAAGAACAAAAGTCAGCGCAGCGAAAATAATAATGAGGCGACTGGGGGGGGCAACCCGCATGGTTTTAGATATAGCAGAGCGGGGCGAGAAGATGCACCGAGCCGACCGGCGCGGCTATCGAACCGTCTCCTGCGGATGCTGCTGGCGAGCTGGTTTATTTCTGCTGTGCGGGCGGCGCAGCCTTGATGCGCTTCGCGAAATCCGGCGGCGGCGCGTCTTCAGCCGCTACGCTCGTCACGAGCGCATCCCACCCGTCGTCGGCACCGTGAAATTTGGCGTATTTGTCTTTGCAATAGGCCACCATGCTGGTCGCATCCTGCGGAATAGCGGCGGTCTGGGCCAGATGAATTGCCCGTGCGCAGTACCAGAAGCCTTCGACCTCGAGCGGCGTTGATTCCAAATCCGCGACCGCAAGCTGGTAAGTGTCCTGCACATTGGTGGGATCCATTCCGTAGGCGCGCGTGAGCCACTCACGAGCCTGGGAGTAGTTCTTCTGCTCAACCGCGCAAAAGCCTTCCGCGCCGATAAAGATATCGTTGAGGAGCTTGCTCACCGTCACATAGTCGCCCTCGGACATATCGGCCGGCTGGCGCCACATAGGCACCGCGAGCATTCCCCCTGAAGCATCCACGCACATCTCATTGAGCGCGGCATTATCGCCCTGCGCGGCGCTGATGCGATCGAGCGCGACCACAATTCCCAGCGCGCGAATATTACCGGGGTCGGCCGCAAGCAGGCGCCTGGCGACTTTTGTCACATGGGCCGAATCGCCTGCGGCCTGATAGGCCGCCATCTCCTGCTCCAGCGCATCGGCGAGGACCATGCTCTTTGGGTAATGCTGAACAAAAGCTTCAAGCGCCTCGGCGCGCGCGGTCGCATCCTGCGTACTGACAGCTGCGGAGTATGCGCTGTATTCGGCCGGATCCTGGATGGTCTTTTGGCCGCGAGGAGGCTGTTGCTGCGCGTGAGCAGCGATCGCGTTTGCGGCGATAGAGACGGTCAGGATCAGGCCCAAAACCGCGAGCGTGCGCCGATTCGTTTTCAAGCAGCGAAACACAAAGGAAGAGTAGCATAGAGAATCAAAACGCTTCGACTCGGAAAGCGAAGACTACAGCCCCAGCTTCGCCCACAACGCGTCGATCTTGGCCTTCGTCGCGCGGTCCATCTCGATCATTGCCGGCCACGGCCGATTGAATCCTTCAGCCTTCCACTTGCGCGTCGCGTCCACTCCCATCTTCGATCCGTAGTTGGGCAGGCGGCTCGCATGGTCGAGAGAATCAACGGGGCCGAGCGTGAATTGAATGTCGCGTTCTGGATCGATGTTGTTGGCCACGCGTAAAACGACGTCGCCAATATTCTGCACATCGCAATCCTCGTCGACGACGATGATGCACTTGGTGAACATGGCCTGTCCGAGCGACCAGATGGCGTTCATCACCTTGCGCGCGTGGCCGGGATAGCTCTTTTTGATCGACACGATCATCAAGTTGTGAAAGACGGCTTCGATGGGCAGATGAATGTCGACCAGCTCAGGGATGGTCAACTTCATCGCGGGCAAAAAAATCCGCTCGACGGCTTTGCCCATCCACGCGTCCTCCATGGGCGGCTTGCCCACAATGGTCGCGGCATAGATCGGGTCTTTGCGATGGGTAATGCACGTGAGATGGAAGACCGGGTATTCGTCTTCAAGCGTGTAGAAGCCGGTGTGGTCGCCGAAAGGGCCCTCAGCGCGGAGCTCGCCGAGTTCGACGTAGCCCTCGAGAATAATCTCGGCGTTGGCAGGCACTTCGAGATCGACGGTCTCGCACTTCACAATTTCGACAGGCTTGCCGCGCAAGAATCCGGCGATCAAAAATTCTTCGACTTCGGGCGGCGCGGGAATGATTGCCGCGAACGTCGTGGCGGGATCGGTGCCGATGGCGACGGCGACTTCAAGGCGAGAGCCCTTCAGGTTACCAAGAGAAATTTGCGACATTCCGCCGATTGCGTCCTCAGGAATGCTGACCGCTCCACCGGCCGACTCGGCCATCATCGCGACGCGCGCACCCTTCGGGTCGTATTGGTTTTGGTTGAGGGCATCAGCCGAAGCGGCGTTGCGCATCGCCTCGCGATAGTGCTCAGCGGCAACTTTCTGGCGCTGCCAGTGCATGCCTGTGGTCTGGCCGTCGTAGACTTGCATGCGATACATTCCAATGTTGCGCTTGCCTGTTTTTGGGTCGCGCGTATGCACGCAAGGAAGGGTGATGAATCGCCCGCCATCGTGCGGCCAGCATTTGAGAATCGGAAAATAGTTAAGATCGAAGTCCTTGCGCCGAATCACCTCTTTGCATGGCGCGTCCTTGGCGCTCACGGTTTTGGGAAAGGCGCTGGTGAGCGCGCTGAGCTGCGGCAGCATTTTGAGCTTGTCGAACAAGCCTTCGGGCGCTTTCACATTCATCAGGCCAGTAATGCGATCGGCAATCTCGTCAAAACTCGCAACGCTAAGCGCCAATGCCATGCGCCGCTCCGAACCAAACTGGTTGATGAGAACCTTGTGACCCGGATGCCCCTTCACGTTTTCAAACAGGAGAGATGGTCCGCCGGGAGCGTATTTATCTTTTGCGACGCTCGCGTGCGCGCTCGCATGCGAACCAATTTTGCTAACGCGATCGGTAATCTCGGTAATTTCAAGCTCCGGCGAAACTTCTTCGCGGATGCGCTTGAGCTCGCCGTGTTTTTCCAGCGTCTTGATCCATTCGCGCAGATCGTCGTAGGCCAAGGTCGTGCTCCCGGGCGGTGAAGACCGCCTTCAACCCTCTAGCTTATAGCTTCGCGGCCTTCTTGGCGTGAGCGAACGGTTTACCGGGAACGAATTGTTTATCGGAGCGGCTTGAACTGTTAGCGGGCAGGCTCGATGGCAGGGACGAGCGGGTTAGCCGGCGGAATCGCATCCATCGGATAGCCGAGACGCTTCCACTCATCGAAGCCGCCGCGCAACGGGCGCACGCGCTCGATTCCGAGCTTGTGCAGTTGCATGGCGACTTTGGCTGAAGTGGCCTCGCTGGGGCAGGTGCAATAGAGAACGATGTCGCGGTCGCGGGGGATCTCCTGGTTGCGTGTGGCAAGAGAATCGGGCGAGAAATGCCTCGCGCCGGGTAGCGTAAACGGATCGGGCAACAACTCCAGCGGATGGCGCAGGTCGATGATGCAGACCACCTCGCCTGCGTCGAGCTGCTTCTTTAACTCCTGGGGCTCAAGACGCGATGCGACGAGGCTTTTCAGCACTATCTTGCGACGAATCAAGCGAGCAACGAAGAATGCTATGACGCCCAGAATCAGCAGAGCGCCGGAGAAGCGGCCGACCCAGTCGAGAACGTAGGTATTGCGCTTGAGCAGGTCGCCAAAGAATCTGCCGCAGGTGAGCAGCACGCCCACCCACAGCGTCGCTCCGATGCCGTCATAGAGCAGGAACTCGCCAAACCCCATGCCGTTTTGCCCGGCGACCGGAGGCGCCAACGTCGAGAGGCCGGGGACGAACTTGGCGAACATGAGCATGGTGCCGCGGCGGCGGCCAAAGGAATCCTGGGTGCGGCGAACGCAGGTGGTCGGCTCCATCGAAAGTTTGCAGAGCAGGCGCAGGACACGATGGCCCTGCGTGCGCCCGAAGAAGAACCAGACGCTATCGGCGGTGAGCGCCGCGGCAACGGCTACTGCAAAGGCGAGGGGAAAGCTGATCTGCTTTTCGGCGGAGAGCGCTCCGGCTGCCAGCAGCACTGGCGCCGACGGCAGCGGAATTCCGAGCTGCTCCACCAACACCCAGGCAAAGATGAGCAGATAGCCGTATAGGAGGAGAATGTGGGTCGGAAACGCCATGGCAGAACCTGAATATCCGAGATCGAATTCGTTAGTCTTCGTTAGGCCACACGGCTGCGCGGATTCATCGCGGCTGAAGCGGCCTCACCCTATGAGATGAATCTAAATCAAGTTCGTTGCAGAAGATCGAAGAAAAACCGCGAGCGCCGGGTCAGGAGAGCTCGGCCTGCGCAGAAACGGCCTGTCGACCAGAAACCACCTGTTCAATGGTCCAGTCGACCCATGCGGCCTGCTCCGCCGGACAGGCGACGCGCGTTGGGTCGTTGGCCAGAATCGCGTTGACGAAGTTGTCGACGATGGGAAAGTGGAGGTTGGCGTGGGGCGGCAAAAGCTCGGTGCGAGAGCCGGCTGTATCGGTCACGCGCAACTCAGACCCGTTCAGCGGATCGAGGCTTATTTCACCATCCTCGCCGATGATCCGAAATTGATCGCGGGCCACTCGCGAATTCCAGCACACGTCAATGACTGCGTGGACGCCGTCGTGAAATTGCATGAGCACGGTCGCGGAATCTTCCACGGCGATGCGATGGACGGCGTTCGAGAGCAGCCCGCAGGCGCGCTCCGGCTTGCCGAAGAGGAAGTTCATGGCGTCGATGCGATGCGAGGCGATATCGTAGAGCGGGCCTCCCCCGGAAAGTGCGGGATCGGCGAGCCATTCGCGGCCTGCAATTTCAAACCAGCTGTGGCAGTTGGCCTCAGCCAGCAGTGGACGGCCGATTGCCCCTTCGGCGATGAGTTGTTTGGCGCGGATGAGCTTGGGGTAGAGACGCCGGTAGTAGGAGACGCCGAAGAGTGGGCCCGATGCGCGATTCGAATTCCGGCCCTCGGCGACCATGCGTCCGGCTTCGGCAAAATTCATGGCCATCGGCTTCTCGCACAGCACGTGCTTGCCCGCGCGTAGCGCTGCGATTGCTGCGTCGGCGTGCAGAGCCACCGGCAGCGCGATGTAAACGGCGTCGACGGCCGGGTCGGCAACGGCTTCCTCAACGCTCGCCCAAGTCCGCGCGCCGGGATAGGCCGCGGCTTTAGCAGGAGTGCGCGTGACAAATCCGTAAAGCCCACTGCGCGGCTCGGCTTGAATGGCGGGAATGACGCGCTTGCGGGCGATGTCGCCGATGCCGGCCACGACCCAGTTGATGGTGTTCATGTCTAGGCCATCTTAATCCGGATGCCCGCGATGAACCTGCGCCCGAAGCACCGGGTTGGCGTATCACCATCCAGCCAAAATTACTACTTGATAAGTAGCTTAGCCTACATTCCCAGCGAGAGTGCGGCGCTGGCCGGCTTCTACCCCAGGGACGAAGACCTGTCGCTCAAGACCCCGGCCTGGGCCACGTGAACCGCGACTTGATCGCGGAGTTGGGCCGCCGCACGCCGGAGTAGAAGATCGCCACGGTCGATATGGACGCGAACATTATTGAAAGTCATAAGAAGGCCGCGACGTCGGATGGCGCGGTGCGGGAGCGCGGGTGGACTGTCTCTTTAAGGAATGGCACGACGAGGAGCAGCAGAACCATTCCGCCAGTGGCCATGAGCATGGTGGTGCCGAGGCCGTGGGATTCGGCCAGCGTGCCGCCCAGCGTAGGTGCGACGGTGGAGCCTATCAATTCGCCAACCATGTTGATCATCCCGATCGCTGTGCCGACTAATTCCGGCGGCACGCTCTCGGCAGGAATGAGCACGATCACCAGAGCGGCGATAGCCTGGCCGCCCTGTGTGACGAACAGAATCGCCGCCAGCAGCCAAAGATGCGAGTAGAGCGGGCGTACGAGAAGCGCCAGCGGCAACAACGACGATATCGCGGCAAGCACCAGGAGCGTCGGTTTGCGTCCCACGCGGTCCGACACTGATGGGAGTACAAGACCCATGAAGAAGCTACCGAGGCCCGCGGCTCCGAGCAGGAAGCCCGCCGTGCGCGGGTCCTGGTGCATATCGCGGGTGATTAAGAGCGGCGCGAAAGTATTTTGCAGAAAAAGCCAGGAAATAAAGCCGCCCGCGCCGATGGCGGTCAACCAGATGTTGCGATAGCGCAAGATTGAGAAGTAGTGGGATAGCTGCGTGCCGCGTTTATGCAGCGCCACTACAGCGGCGGTTGGCTCCGGCTCCTTTATGTACTTCCAGATGAGCAGCGCCAACAGGAGCCCCGGAATGCCGGTGACGAAAAAGCCCCAGCGCCAGCCAAATCGCGAAGCAATTTGCGTGGTCAAAATGGGCGCGCCAAATAGACCCACCAAGGCGGCGCCGCTCGTTACGATGCCGACATTTCGACCGCGCCGCGACAGGTGAGACGATTGTTCGAGGAGCGCGCCGATCGCAACCCAGCATGGCCCCTCCGCCAGGCCGATCAAAGCGCGGATTGCCAGCAATTCGTGGAAGCTCCGTGCCAGGCCTGAAATCCAGGAGAGCGCCGAAAAGAAAAGGACGGCGGGAATCAGGATTTTGCGGCGCCCGAAGCGATCCGAAATCGCGCCAAAAACCAAAGATCCGAAAGCCCACGCGATCGAAACAATGGACGCCAGGAAACCGATTTGCTGGTCGTTGAGCCGGAAAACTGGCGCGAAATACGGAGCGAGATAAAGCTGCGACATCCGGTCCAGAAAAACCGTGCCCCAGGTGAAAAACAAGATGCCGACAAGAGCTCTCTCGTAACGCCGCGAATAGTCCACTATTGTTATTGTCCCGGAACCAGCCAAACACTGCAGTGCGACCGCCCCATAATTATTAGACCGGAATTTCCATTTTGCTTTCCCGGCTCCGTACGAATATATTCCCAATTGCGTCCGTTCGCCATCTTTCTTGCATTCGTTCCAACGCCAGAGCCCCGAGCGTGCCCGGCTGGGTCGCCAATGGAACCAAAGAGCCATGATTTGCCCCATTTCGAAGCCGTTGGTCGGACACGTCCCCCGTCAACTTCCCTCCTCCGTCCAGATTAGTTTCGCCTCCCCGCCGCGCCTACCCGGCGGGCAGCGGCAATGCCTCCATCTGCCGCAGCATGCTTCCAAATAGGCGCCGCGTCAGATGGCTCTCTGCCAACAGCAGCCAGTAGTAGCGAGCATGTTTGATCAACCGGGCGCCTGTCTTCACCAGCCGCTGCTGCAAACTGGTCAATGACCACGTTCCGATTCCCTTCGGCAGCACCTGCCGTCGCCACAGGTTGCCCAAGTTGTATGCGATCACGCTCAGCCACAGCCGCACCTCGTTCGACCGGAATCGGTGGGAACTCAGCCGGGTCATCTTCGCCGCGTTCGCACCCTCATAAACATTGACGATTGCGACTATCGGAGGTTTCCGAATTGCGACTCAAAATGGAAATATGGGGTTAATCCAGGCCAGAATAAATCCGCGCGACGGCTCGAGCGCAAAAAGCCGCCCGAAGGCGACCCTGTTGCATTTCTGAATTCTCGATTGCGATCTGAATTTCTGACCGATGTGCAGTTACTGCCGCGCGGCTGCAGCGCCGGCCGAAAGCGACACCGGCGATACAGGCCGTTGCACTGGCGCTTCATTTGGCGCGGAGATCGCTTCCTGGTTCTTCTCGCCAAAGTAGTCGTGATCCCAGAGATTGGCGTAGAACGCGCCCGTTAGCTCAGCAGCGCGCGGGCCAAAAGTGGCTCTTCCGCCCTCGAGGAAGAAGACCGTCACCAAGCCGCCCTGAGGCGACTCAGAGTAGGCAGCGAACCAGCCGAAACGGGTTCCGTCGTTTGAGCAGGTTCCGGTCTTGCCGAAGATCGGCAGCTCGCGAAAGTTGGCGCGCAGGCGGCGCGCAGTTCCATACTCAACCGCGCCAGCCATGCCGTCTTCGAGGTCGGGAAGATACCGCGCGATGTCGAGCGTGCGCTTGACCCTGGGTTGAAATGCGGCAATTTCCTCCGGCGTGGTGGGATGCTGCAAGTAGTAAAGCGTTCCGCCGTTGGCGATGGCTGCGACGAGCGCGCCCAGTTGCAGCGGAGTGACCGAGACGCCCTGCCCGAAACTGCACATGCGAGCCACGCCGCCCTCAGATTCCGGAATCGGTTGATCGGGATATACGCCCAACTGCTCGCCGGGAATGTTGTAGCCGGCCAGCTCGCCGAGGCCGAACTGCGTGGCGTAGTGGTGCACGCGCTCGAAGCCCAGTTCACGGCCTAATTCTTCAAAGTAGAGATTGTTGCTCTTGGCCAGCGCCTGGGTCATGTTCATGCGAAAGCCGGCAAGCTGCACCATTGTGTTGCTTGTGACCAGCGATTCAGAAAGCGCAGCCAACGCCACGGTGAGCTTAATCGTGGAGCAGGGCTCAGCTCCCGGCGAAAGCGCAAGCTTCTGGTTGACCATGGCAAGAATGCGGCCGTTCGTGGGATTGATCACCACCGCGGTACCATTCATGTCGCCCAAGGCGTCGATCGCGGCCTGGCGAACGACAGTATCCTCGCCGGCAGTGTTGTCTCCCGCGCCATTCTCGCCTTGAATGAATGAATTGGCCGTGAAGCGCTCGTAATAATGATGGACGCGACGATAGGTAGCGCTGCGCAAATGCACTCCGGCCGTCGATGTGAGGCGGCTGGCCGTGGCATGGCCGGTGGACCGATAGGTCGACCGGTACGCGGCACTATGACCTGTAGAAGTGTGCAATGTCGAGGTTCTGGATGCCGTTGCGCGTGAATTGCTGGAATGACTCACTGATTTGCTGGCCGTTGCGCGGTGCGTGCTGGAGAAGTGCGACAAATACCTGGATTTGGAATGGTGCAGAGTTTGCGGTGCATCCAGCGCCGCGGCGAAAGCCGCGCTCATGCTAAAGATGAAAACGAGATAATAAATTGGCCTAATGCGAAACAGCTTCATCCGGTCATCAACCTCTCAACACTTGGATCTTTTGTCGCGCGTTCGTCCTCGGACGCCGCACTTCGTGCTTCTAACCTTTGACGCCCAGTCGAGCTCTTCGTGGGCCGGTCGCAAAATCCTTGTCGGCCTCCAGAGAAAGTGGGACAAGGAAAAGTGCAACAAAAAGAGACCTGCGGCAACAGGCCGCTCGTTCCCAAACTTGATCGCAAAACCTGCCGGCAATAGGTACCTGATGCTGGCAAAATAGCTCTGGAGACAGTAGTGTCCCTCGACCGGCATTAGCGACCCATACAACTTTCGGGGGCGGTCTCTTTACTATACCGGTTTCTCGCCCGATCCGAAAAAATTACCGATAGCAGCCGCCCGCCTGATGCAGTTGATTCGATGGACCTTCTAGAACTTTAGCCGGCGCAGAAACGTGGGTACATCCAAGTCGCGTTCAGGTTGCTCGGCCGGGCCCGCGAACATCGCTGCCGCCGCCACAGTGCCGGGCTCAGCCGCACCGCGCGGAGTTGCAGCGAAGTCCCCCGCGTAGTCACGGTGCTGGAGCTCCGCATCAGAATCCGATGAGCCTTCGCCGAATTGCGGCTCGGCCGTCGCTGTGCTTTCCGCGTCCGATGCAAACCCAATCGCGTAACCAATTCCTTCCTTCGCGGGCGCGGAAGCAACTGTGACCGTGGTGGACACTCCCGGCACCGCCGCTGAAAAGACGAACCCGCTCTCCGCAGTCTCTGGCTCCGCATCGTCTTCTTCACTCATGAATCTCGGCGGCTGCGCGGCAGTTTCCGGCTCGCTCTCGCGCATCCAGTTGGGTGAGGCCACCACCGGCACAGAAACCACCGGCGTCTCCGCCACACTCAACATGCGCGCGCGACGTTCCGGCATCTGGTCGCGGAAGCCCGTGGCGATGACAGTGATCTTTACGTCTTCGCCCATCTTCTCGTCGAGCACCGCGCCAAAGATGATGTTGGCGTCTTCATGCGCAGCAGATTCGATCAGCGACGAAGCCTCGTTGACCTCAGACAGCTTGAGCGAGCTCGATCCCGTGATGTTGATCAGGATTCCGCGCGCGCCATCGATGGCGCCAGCCTCAAGCATCGGCGACGCCATGGCCGCCTGCGCAGCTTCAATGGCACGGTTTGAACCCGAGCGCACGGCAGTACCCATCACGGCGTGGCCCATGCCGGCCATCGTGGTTTTTACGTCGGCAAAGTCGCGGTTGATAATGCCGGGAATCGTGATGATGTCACTGATGCCCTGCACTCCCTGGCGCAGCACATCGTCGGCGATGCGGAAGCTCTCAAAGAAGCCGGCATCCTTGGCAACGGCGAGCAGCTTCTCGTTGGGGATCACGATCATCGTGTCCACGCTGTCGATCAGCTCCTTGAGACCGCGCTCCGCCTGCATCAGGCGGCGCTTGCCCTCGAAGGCAAATGGCTTGGTGACCACTGCGACGGTGAGGATGCCCATTTCACTTGCTAAAGACGCGATCACCGGCGCGGCGCCAGTGCCCGTTCCGCCTCCCAGGCCGGCGGTGACGAACACCATGTCGGCGCCTTCGATCGCTTCAATGATTTTTTCTGAGTCTTCAAGAGCGGCGCGGCGGCCAACGTCGGGATTGGAGCCTGCACCAAGGCCCGCAGTGAGACGCACTCCCAGTTGCAGTTTGACTGAAGCCTGCGACAGCTTGAGCGCCTGCACATCCGTATTGGCGGCCACAAACTCCACGCCCTCCATGTGGGCCTGGATCATGCGGTTGACAGCGTTGCTGCCGCCGCCGCCGACGCCGACGACCTTGATGCGCGCTCCGCGCACAACCTCGTCGTGAAATTGAATGCGCATCTCGCCGGCTTCGTCGCGCGTCTCTCGGGCTGCATTACCCATTTGTCGGGTATCGTTAGATGACTGTTCCATCCGGCCTTTGCTCTCCTCGACTCTGATCTGCTTCTTCACTGTTTTCCACCTCGCTGCATCCGCGATTTGTTTGCATTCTATTTCTTGCTTTCCGTCCCTCGTTCCCTTTTTCCCTCGTTCACTCGTTCTCCCGGTCCCTGCTCTCAAAAACTCGATGCAAACATGGCGCGAACCTTATCGCGCAAACTGCTATTGTTGTTCTCCGCCGCGCGCGTCGTTCGCGTGCGATGCGCGTAGAGAACCATACCGATGCTCACGGCCCATGCTGGATGAATCAGTTCCTGCGGCATGTGCGACAGCCGCACCGGTAAACCTGCGCGCGCTGGCACGCGCAACTGGCTCTCGACAATATCGAGTATGCCTGGCAACATGGAGCCTCCGCCGGTCAGAACGCAGCCCGCGCCCAGCGCATCCACAACGCCGCCATAGCGCAGGCTCTCCTTCACAAAGTACATCAGCTCGCGCGCGCGCGGCTCCAGAATCTCCGCCATGGTGCGCAGGGGCAGCGTAGCGGGCGCGCCCTGCGGAGTGGTGATTTCGACTTCTGCGAGCTGTGGAACCGCAGTCACCACAGCGTTGCCATATTGGCGCTTGAGCTCTTCGGCCTGCGCCAGCGGCAATTGCAATCCGATGGCAAGATCGTTGGTAAAGTGCGCGCCACCGATGGCGACCGATGCGGTGTAGGCCACCGCGCCCTCGAAGAAGACTGCAAGATCAGTGGAATGCGCTCCGATGTCGAGCACGCACACGCCCAACTCGCGCTCGTCAGCCGAGAGCGTGCACTCAGCGGCGGCCAGCGATTCGAGCACCGCTTCCGAAACTTCAAGGCCCGCGCGGTTGGCGCAGGTAACCGTGCTTTGCAGCGCGCCGCCGCCGCAGGTGGCAATGTGCAACTCCACTTCAAGCCGGGCGCCCACCATGCCAACGGGATCGAAGATGCCGGGCTGCTCGTCGAGGATGAACTGGCGCGGAAGCAGATGAAGAATTTCGCGGTCCGCGGGCAACTCGATGGCGCGGGCGCGACCGATAGCAGCGCGCACATCCTCGCCGGTAATCTCGCGCATGCCGCGGCTCAACTGGAATCCGCCGTTGGTATTCACGCCGCGAATGTGGGGTCCGCCGATGCCTACCGCGCACTCGTCAATGTTGGCGCGGGCTACGCGTTCGGCCTGCTCATTGGCGGCGCGTACTGCTTTGGCCGCGGGCGCAAGCTCCGCAATTAATCCCTTGCGCATTCCCGCCGACTGCGCAACACCATGCCCGCGATAGCGCAACACGTTTTCGTTCACATCGGCTGCCAGAACGCGCGTCCATGCGCTGCCGATATCGAGCACCACGATCAGGTTGTCCTGCTTCTGGCCCATGATCGCTCACCCACCCTGCGTGACGGTCGCGGCGGAGACCTGCGGGGAGCGACTCTTGCTTCCCTGCGTGGCCGTCGCCGGACGCGTTGTCGTGATCGGATGATTTGTTGAGGCGGAGTTCCGCCTTGCAGTCTTCTGATTTTCGATTTTCTGATTCGCAGCGTTCTGGTTTTGAGCGTTCCGAATTTTGGTGTTCTGCGCCGCCGCTCGATTCTGCGGAGTCACGTGCTTCTTGTTCGGCGTTGGCTTGCCTTTTTTCGCCGCTGAGTTTCTTGACCCTGAGTTTTTGGGAGCTGAGCTTTTTGGCGCAGTCACGGCGGCCGGTGGCGCTGCGGCAGAAGGCTTGGCCTGCAAATTCATTGGTCCGTCGGCAGCGTCGGTGCCGCCGCCCGAGGTCTCCGCAGTCTCCTTGCCCGAAGCCATCTGCAGCACCACCTGATTGTCGTAACGCAGATCCACGGCCGCGAGATGCGGATACTGTTGCCGCCAATCCCCGATGTGCGCCCGATAGCGTTTGTAGCGCTCCAGAAAATGATCCTCGCCAAAGTGCGCCAGAATGTCCGCGCCCTGCTCAGGCATCAGTACGCGCGCGTCTTCAGGATCGGTGAGGTCAATTTCGGAAATCTGCTCGGAGTTATGCTTTCCGTCAGCGTCCAGCTCCGCCATCATGCGCAGGTACACATCCAATCGCGCCTTGCGCGAGTCGGCAGGATCGCCGGGATCGATGCCAGTCAGCACAGGGAACGAGTAGTGGTGCTTGGCCATGGTTGCCGGCGCCATGTTGAGCAAAACGCCGTTCGCATCTACGAGTCCAATTTGTTCGCCGTGCCGTGTAAACGCAACCGGCTGGCGCTCCACCACTGCGACGCGAATCTGGTCGGGCAACAAACGCATTACCGTCGCGTGCTCGACCCATGGAATCTGTTCGAGCTGGCGGCGTCTCTGCTCGATGGGAACGAAAAAGACATTACGGCCAATGTCTTCGCCGAAGACGGGCAGCATCTCCGAACGGCTGACTTCAGTGAGGCCCGTGGCCTGAATATCCTCGCTGCCTGCAATGCGGAATCGAGCGTCGCGTTCCAGAGAGCGGCGCGTCATGAAGCAAGCTGTGGTGAAGGCGACGAGCACCAGCAGCGCGCCGGCTGAGAGAACTACGCGGCCTGCCGTGCTGGCCGGCCTCCACCAAGGGCGTTTGGACGCGCCGAAACGATCGGAACTGGAACGCAGAACGCCGTCGCCATCGGGGTCGTCAAACTCAAGTGGCATTCCAGGCCCGCGCCTGCCTTTCGTTCCAAGACGGAACTGCCCCGCTAAAGGAGAGTCATCGCGCGAGCGCCGGGCGCGAATCTCCGTGGGTGGGTCGTCTTCCCATAAAGTGGGCCGGTTTGTCGTATTTCCTTGATTCGCCAAGTGATTCGCCACGTTTGAGCGGGGTCGTGAGCCTCGCTAGATTTCACTATAGACCGCACTCAGATATGAGTTTTGAATGAGATGAGCGGGGGTATCTGTGATGTTACGGGGCGATGTGGAAAACGGGCATCGAAGTTCGAGGGCGAGAGAAAGGAGCGCCAAATGCTAGAAAGAATATTGAGGCGGCAAAAGGTGCGTGTGAGAAACAGCAAGCCGGCTTCAGGATGGAACCTTCAGCGGGTCAGCCTGCACCCAGGCGAAATGCTGCTTGAGGAATTCCTTATCCCTCTCGGCATCACGCAGAATGCGCTGGCACTGAAGATCCGCGTGCCCGCTACACGCATTGGCGACATCGTTCACGGCAAGCGGTCAATTACTCCGGACACCGCGCTGCGCCTGGCGCGTTTTTTCGGCAACAGCCCAGAGTTCTGGCTGAACCTCCAGCAGATGCACGATCTCTCGAAGGCGCGGCTGGAGCTGAAGAAGACGATTGAACGCGATGTGGAGGCCAACGCGAGGGCATGAGCATGGGGCCGACGCCCTGTTTTACGCCAAATCTTGGCGAGCTACCTTGCTTTGCGGGAAGAATTTGATCAGGCCACGCTGCTCGTCCTCGTCACGACCACTTCAGCGTGAGCACGGAGTCGGCCGGCAACTCTACTTCCAGAGCGCTCGAACCAGCACTCGACCCGCGGACTAACTGGATCTGTCTTTCCTCGCCGCTGTTGGTGAGCACGACCACCATACTCCCATCCGGGTTGCGGAATCCCACATGAGATACACGGCCTGCGGAGGGTTGCGTCGCGGACGGTTGCGCCGAGATCTCGGCCACTCCGTCCGTGCGGAAGACCCGGGCTCCGCGCCGCACGTGTTTCGAGTAATGCGCAATTGCCCAGAACCGCGCGTTGCGCGTGATCCTGCGCGTCCCACTCTCCACCGTGATGATGCCTGTCGCTGGACCGAGCGGCGGGTCATCCGGGTCCGAGTGACCGATGTATGGAGTTCCATTTTCATCGAGCGCCAGATTCCATACTGTAAGAGACCGCGCCCAGTTCCTGAAGACACTGTTAGCCCACGTCGCCCAATGTGCCCACCCCAGCTGCGGATTCGCGCCCGATACGCGCGCCGAATCCGGATCGCGCAGCGGTCCACCCTCGGTAAAGTACGCGCTCTTTTCAGGAAACGCGTCGTGCACCTTCGTCATCGCCGTGACGTCGCCCGCATAGCCGTGCCAGGCCACACCGTCGATAAACTGATAGGCCGCCGGATTGCTCAGCTCGCCGATGGCGCGGCCCCACAGGTTGAAGTTGTGATCGAGAATCCAGATTTTAGTCGTGCATCCCGCGCTGCGCATCAAAGGGCCAAGAAACTTCCTCACAAAAAGAATTTCATCCTCTTGCGACCACTGGCACGCAGGATAACGGCCACCGACGGTAGTATCGACCTCGTTCTGCATCGTGATCGCGTCGATGGCCACGCCTTCAGCCTTGTAGGCGTCGAGAAACTTCAGGATGTACCGCGAATACGGCTCCAGCGAGCTCTTGCGTATCGTCCCTCCCAACATGGAACGGTTGAATTTCATCCATCCCGGCGGACTCCACGGCGAGGAGAAAAGGAACAAATCCGGATTCAGCTTGCGCGCATCCCGAAGAATGGGAAGGATGTAAGCTTTGTCGTGATCGATCGAGAATTTTTTGAGTTCCGGATCGTCCTCGTCGCTGTCGTCGAAGCTGTACATCGACCGCGAATAGTCGCTGGAGCCGATGCAGGTGCGGCAAACATTCAAGGCCATCTCGCCGGGGTCGAAGATCTCGTGCATCAAGGCGGCACGGTCGTCGTCGTGAAGCTGGCTGAGCAGATAGCACGACGCGTCTGTCAGCGCCGCGCCAAAGCCAAGAATCTCCTGGCGAGTGGCCGCGGGATCAAGCACAACGGCATCGGGAGCAACTTGAGCCACGGGTTTCCACGCAAGGGAATCGCCAAGCGCATGGCGCCGATCGCGGAAAGTGCTCCAAACCTGCACCGGCCCTGAGATCGGTGAGGTGTCGGCCCAGGCCGGAACCCTGTTCACTAAAGTCGACGCAGCAGCGGTCGCCGACGCCATCTTCAAAAATCCTCTGCGTGAACTTGCCGTCATTTTTAAGCTCTCCTCAAACGCACCGGCGCTTGCGGGCATGATTCTAGCACCGCATTCGGGAAGCATTCATGGTGCGGTGTTCATCGACTCGGAAGAGCTTCCAGCGCGGCCAGAATCTGCGATGCGAGTTGGCTCACGCTGCCCGCGCCGAGCGTGAGAATCAGATCGCCATCGCGCGTTACGCCAGCGATTGCGCAAACTGCGGCGGCAAAATCAGGCGCAAATTCGACGCGGGAAGCCTGAATGCGTTCGGCGAGGCGTTCCGCTGTCACGCCGGGAATCGGATCTTCGCTGGCTGCGTAAATCGGCAGGACGATCACAGTGTCAGCTTCTGTGAATGCGCCGGAAAAATCGTCCAGAAGATCACGGGTTCGCGAGAAACGGTGCGGCTGGAAGACAACGTGGATGCGCCCGCTGCAGCACTCCCGCGCCGCGGCGAGCGTGGCGCGAATCTCAGTGGGATGGTGGCCATAGTCATCGACCACCGCAACGCCGCGCGCCATTCCACGCTGCTGGAAGCGACGATCGACACCGCGAAAGTTGGCAAGCCCCTCGGCAATCTTTTCCGGTTCGACCCCTAACTGGCGCGCGATGGCTACGGCAGCCGTCGCATTCAACACATTGTGCCGGCCCGGAACGTGCAGCTCGAAAGGACCGAGAGTCCCCGCAGCCGTGTGCACCTGAAAGCGCGAGTAAGTGCTTCCCTGCCCCGCACCCGGATCGAGCCGTGCGCTGTGGGTTTGTTCCGGCGCGCCTGGCACTTTTCCAAAATCGCCCAGCTCCAGCCGATAATCGGCCTCCGCGGCCACGCCGTAAGTGAAAACGCGCGGCCGCACGCGCGGCAGAATCCCCTTAAGCAGCGGATTGTCGATGCAGGCTGTGACAGCGCCATAAAACGGCACGCGATCCATAAAATCCAAAAACGCCCGCTCCACATCGGCCATGTCGTGATAGCAATCCATATGCTCGCGGTCAAGATTTGTGACCACCGCGAGAATCGGCGATAGCTTGAGAAACGAGCGATCGCTCTCGTCGGCCTCGGCGACAAGATACTGCGTTGTTCCCAGGCGCGCATTCGAGCCGAGCGCGTCGACGCGACCTCCCACAACAACAGTCGGATCGAGGCCGCCTGCGGCCAGTACAGCGGCCACCATCGACGTAGTTGTGGTCTTGCCGTGCATGCCGGCAATGGCGATGCCGTATTTGAGCCGCATCAACTCGGCCAGCATCTCCGCACGCTGAATCACGGGAATCTTGCGTGCATGCGCCTCGAGAACTTCAGGATTATTGCACTGCACCGCGGAGCTGGTCACGACTACCGTCGCGCCGCCGACGTTGGCTGCATTGTGCACTTCGTAAATCGCTGCGCCCAGTTGCGCCAGGCGATCGGTCACCGCACTGCGCTTTAGATCGGAGCCGGAAACCTTGATGCCCAGATTGAGCATGATCTCGGCAATGCCGCTCATGCCGATGCCGCCGATTCCGATGAAGTGCGCGTGCTGCGAGGTGGCAAACATTAGAGTGAAGCATCAGGGTAGCAGAGGGATGGGAGCTTCTAGCTCCTAGCTCCTAGCTCCTAGCTTCGAGCTTCTTGGCTGCCGCGGATTACCGGCTTCGTTTGGTGGCTGAACTCGTGCATGATTTTCGGCTCAAACGCTGGCTAGGCATAGAAAAGCTAGAGACTGGAAACTAGCGGCTAGTAGCTTGCTTCACTCCGGCAGCGCGTAGTCAAACTCGTAAAAATGCTGTCCGGTCTCGATGTGAATCGTGAATGTGCCCTCGATGCCCGCCAGCTCGCCTGTTCCCGATCCCGGCACAGCGATCACCTGCATCTTGGGGCCGCTGCCATCCATTGTGGCAAAGTGCTGCAACGCAAAGCTGCCGTGCTTGCCGTTGAGCGTGCCGGTCACGAATTCGATTGCCACGTATCCCGCCAAGCCTTTCTTTGGATCGCCGCCGGTGAACATCTCGCCGGTTGAAGTCGCTTCAATATCGCCATGGATCGTTTTGTTGATGGAGAAGCGCCCGATGCCTTCGGTGGGCGCTGGAGTGAGCGGATGAACGTCGACGGTGAAAGTACCTTGAGCGTGATGCATTGGATCTCCTTTTATAACGCAGCAGGCGAACCGGGGCTTCGTTGTTGCCTGCGCGAATCGTGTCGGCGTTGCGAATTCGACCAGTCGAATCGGTCGCTTTTCAGGATATCGCGGCAACGCCAAAGAACCGGAGATCGAAGACGAATGTCTCGGGCTTGGCCGACCGAATGCGCGCGAAGTCCTGATGGGCGGGATTGAGCAAATAATTCGACTCCATCCTATTCACGGCAATGCTTGGAACCTGCAGGACGGCGGTTCTCATCTCCTCCAGCCACAATCCGCCGAAATCCCGCGAATCCCCCAGAGACATCTCGACCCAAGGCGCCTTCTCAATTGATGCCGCTTCAGGGATTTCTATCCGCGTGATGGACCGTGGAGGAATTTTGCGACCGCCTGCATGGATCAGCGTCTCAAGAGCCGCCAGACTGACGTGCTCCGCGGCGTAAACAACCCGGGATCCAGGCGAGTGCCAGCGACCCGCATTGAAAAATGCTCCGGTCGTGTCAAATACGTCCGAGGCAATCGGGTGCATTCTAAAAACGACGATGGGAAACCCGCTCAAACGGGAAAGCCGAACTCCAGTGCGGCAAGGATCCCCTCAACAGCGCGGCCGCCGGCCTCGGTTCTCAAAATGGAGATCGGAGTCGCGCCATGCAACTCCATATGAGGTCTCGTGATCCATTCCATGGCGTCGGTCTCATTCCCCCACACATTCCTAGCAAACGACAAAATGTGCTCGAGCCTTGTCACCGTTTGGCTGGCCTGCGGTCCCAGGGTCTTGCCTGCCCGCTTCCAACTCGAATCCGGAATCAACTCCGCTCTCAGCTTTCCCGCAGGCAAAGGCGACGTGGACGCTAATTGATCGAACAGCCGGGCCGCGTGGACTTTGGGAACGCCTCTTTCCGCAGCAAGGGCCAGCGACACCAGATTGCCGGCTAGTCTTTTGCCACCCGCCGCCTTTCCGGCCAATCCCGATGCCGTTTTGCCGCTGCGTACGGTGGGCCGTTCCCAGCGAACTGCCGTTTCCTGCGGCCTCAATCGAGTAGCTTGAGCGTGGGCCATTGCTGTTTCTCCTGTGCGTACCACTATACACCAAATTATGGTCTCATGTGAACCCTATTCTGACGAATGGTACTCAATCCCGGCCCTGCAAGAAGCCGCGACTTGACACAGCACCCGCCGAAAAGTTGCGGCCATTTATTTTCGCGCAGTGCCGCAACCCTCCGCTGCCGCGGTGTTTGCATTTGCAGAACCGGCGAGCTGAATGGGGCGGCAAGAAACAATCCCCAGGGTGATGGCGAGCCGGATAGGAATCGGGACGGACACGCAAAACAGTCCGCACGGAATGGAGGGATTATGAAGGGCATTAAAAAGTTCTTTTTGGGAGCGGCATTGGCAGTGGGCGCGCTGGCCATGAGTGCAGCGCCTGCTCAGGCAGCTCGAGTTGGCGTTTATTTTGGCGCGCGTGCGGTCGCAGTTTCAGCATGCCCTGGACCGGGCTATGCATGGGTCGGCGGCTACTGGAATGACGGCTACTGGGTGCCGGGCTATTGGAACTTCGTCGGCGTCCGCGTCGGCGTCCCTGTATTTCGCCGCGGAATCGCAGTCGGGCTCGGACCGGTCTTCCATGACCGCGGCCTAATCCGGAATGTCGACCGTCATTTTGACCGCGACGATCGCTTCCGCCGGTAAACCTCACTTTCGCAGGTAGCTCCGCCTTCTGCTGCCTGCTCCATGCGGCCTCTCTAAACTGGAGGGGCCGTTTTTTTCCGACATCTCTCCTTCGCAGGTTGCCCTTGGAGACGACTGGCAGGGTCGCGATTTCTTGAGGAAATCGCGACTTGAGGCCAGGGCTTCAAACTGGGGCTCCGAATATGTCCTCGAAGAAGAGATGTTTTAGGCCATTTGGCAGTTTGAAGCATCTTAATAAGGTGGCGCGTAACCGGCTTGGAATGAGGCGTAATTCCATCGGCAGTGATCGCGGCGGGACGGAAGTGCAAAAGATTGTTGCCTATTCATAGCGGGGTAATTGATGCTTTCTAAGAACCGCAACAAAACGGCGAAGGTAGTGTTAGAGAAACTGAAGGCTGGCCAGAAAATGAAATGACAGTGGCCGGGAAGTGCTAAGACCGGAGAGGTCTCCGGGATCCGATCCGGGAAAGACGAGGACGGTGCAGCACGAGGAGGATTTCATGAAGAAACTCTGGTTGGTTGTATTGGCAATGCTTGTGGTTCTTCCGTTCGCTGCTGTCCCGGCGAGCGCTCAGGTCGATGTTGGCATCGGCGTCGGACCGGCAGTCATTGCTCCTGATTACGCGTATGACGGTCCCCCGGATTGCTCGTGGGGCTATTACTCCTATTACCCGTATGCCTGCGCGCCCTACGGCTATTACGGCCCTGATTGGTTCAGCGGTGGTTTCTTTATCGGCGCAGGACCGTGGTACGGACGGGGCTGGGGCGGCAGATATGGCTACGGCTATCGCGGCGGATACGGCTATCGCGGCGGATATGGATATCGCGGCGGATACGGTCACGGCGGATACGCTTACGGCGGACGCGGCGGCTATGCTGGTCGCGGATATGCTGGCGGCGGGCGTGGCTACATAGGCGGCGGTGGTCGTGGATACGCGGGAGGCGGCGGTGGGCATAGTTATAGCGGCGGCGGCTACCACGGCGGAGGTGGAGGCGGCTACCACGGCGGCGGCGGTGGCGGCTACCACGGCGGAGGTGGAGGCGGCTTCCATGGTGGAGGCGGCGGCCACGGCGGTGGCGGACACCGGTAATTGGCCCCGGTAATAACGGCTTACGGCGGAAGATTGAAGTTCCGCTGATTCATAAAAAGCCCGCTTGCTTCGGCAAGCGGGCTTTTTGTTTTTGCGGCGAGACGAACGCGCCAACTGCCCCGTTTCGATCGAATCCCTTCCTCGAATGTCCGCCGTGTCCGGCGCGTCCCGTGCAAAAAATCCGACCAAGACCAAATTGATACAGATTCGCAGAACGATCATCCGCTAGCATCCGACCCTTGAAGGAGTTCGCCCCATGAAAACGAGAGTTAAGGCTCTTCAGCCTTTGGTTGTGCTTATAGCATCCCTCTACCTTCCGCTCGCGGCGTGCGCACAAACGATTCCAAGCGGCCCCGCCATCGACGCCGAAGTGAGTAAGATCATGACCGCGACCCACTCCAACGGCATGGCCGTTGCGGTCATCGATCACGGCAAGGTCGGCTATGTCCACGCGTACGGTATTCGCGACGCCAAGGGAGATCCGCTGACCACGGACACTGTCATGTACGGCGCGTCGCTCACCAAGATGGTGTTTGCGTACACGGTGATGCAACTGGTCGATCAGGGCAAGCTCCACCTGGACACACCCCTCAAGGACGATCTCGACAAGCCACTACCAAGCTATGGACCTGATCCGGTTTTCCCAGACAAGTACGGGCCATATAAGGAACTGGCCGACGACCCACGCTGGGAAAAGATCACGCCGCGTATGTGCTTGACTCATTCCACCGGCTTCAGCAACTTCTGGTTCTTCGAACCAGATCGGAAGCTGCACATCCATTTCGAACCCGGCACGCGATTCAGCTATTCTGGCGAAGGTTTCATTCTGTTGCAATTCGTTATCGAGCACGGCCGCAAGGCACAGGGATTGGGACTCGATGTCGGCGATCTGACCAAAGCCAACTTCGATCGGCTGGGAATGACTCGCACAAGCCTGGTGTGGAGGAAGGATTTCGCGGCCAACCTGGCCGATGGCTGGAACGATCAGGGCCAGCCACAGGAACACGACCAGCGCAGTAAGGTACGCGTGGCGGGTTCAATGGACACCACGATTTCCGACCTGTCCAAATTCGTTGCCGCCCTGGTGACCGGCGATGGGCTCAGTGCGGCCTCACGCGCCGAAATCACCAAGTCCAGTCTGCATATCACCACCGCTCATCAGTTCCCGGTACTTCTTCCCGACCTGCCGATGAGTGAGCAGCGCAAGGATTTATATGCCGGGCTGGGCGTGGTTGTCTTCGACGGCCCGCAGGGCCGCGGCTTTTACAAAGGCGGCCACGACGGCCAGACTGCCAACACCGTGGTATGCATCGAGGCCAGTCAGCGTTGCGCGGTAATTCTGTCGAACGATGTTCGCTCCGAGGCAGGCTTCGCCGATCTGGTCAGGTTTATCCTTGGCAACACCGGAGTACCTTATGACTGGGAATACGGCGACCAAGCCGGAAAGTCGTGAGCTTGCGGCGAACCTTCGAGGATTTAGGCAAGATCTAACTCGTTTGTAGAGCCCGCTGATGTCTTGTAAAAAGGCCCGCTTGCTTCGGCAAGCGGGCTTTTTGTTTCTACGGCCATTTGTGCGGCTAGACGAGTCGCGCCAAGATCCCCGCTCAGATCCAATCCATTCCTCGCCTGAACGCCATGCCCAGACGTCATTCAAGCAGCAACCTCCACATCGCCGGCGATCCAGGCAAAACTGCCAGAATGCCCAAATGGCTCTTATGTTGAGCCTCTACGATCGCACCCAGTAAAGAGAACTCGGTATTCTCGATTCCTAAACGCAGTATCATCCTTCCATGTGGAAAGCGTTCGGTATCTTTTGCGCCATTCTAGCTTGCTCTCTCAAGTTAGCCGCAGCTGGCCCCGCCGTTACGAAAGCATACACGGACAACAAGGGTTGGGTGCACATCATAACTGCAGATGGCCGCGACCATACGATTAGGCCCAGGAAGTGGCAAGCTCACGGCGGCTTCGATGACATCGTAGTTGCGCAGGACCGAAGTACCGTCGGCTGGCTGGCCGATCAAATGCTGACGCCTCTGGAAGCCGGCTCGAACAACTCCTATGCGGTCGCATTCGAACTAGATGTCTGGCGAGACAGGCGCGTGATCCGGAGATTTGGCCCATCTGCCTTGACCATCCAAAACTGGATATTTCTCAAAGGCGGCAACGAGGTCGCATTTCACGTCGGCCCTCTGCACGGCCAGGAGTTCTTCGACTGTACGCTCTTCGACGTAAACAGCGGGAAGGAACTGGCCCATTGGGCGCTCGACCGCAAAGACTACACAGTCCCCGATTGGGCTGAACAGCTGCTGGTCGATGACCCTCTGCCTGGCCCAGACGAGATCTCTAATTGGTTCCCGGATGCGCCGACATCGACAAAAAGGGATCCGCAAAGTCAGCAGAAATAGAAACACCATGTCCAGATTCCGGTGGGATGGTCGGCGACCCGGACACAACCAATTGCTCCAGGCGCAGGATACGAATTCCTCCGACAAAACAGGATCTTCGTCGCGGCGCTGACTTGCTGACTCGCTAGCTCGCTGACCTGCTGACTTGCTGATTCCCCGCTAGCTCCGCCAGCCGGTCGGCGATGCGCTCGGCCGCACCGGGATGTGCCTGCGTGCGCGCGGCTGCGGACATTGAAACTAGACGCTCATTATCGTAGAGCAAACCTGCAAGAATCGAGAGCAACTTGTCGGGAATATCCAGATCCTTCTCTTCGAGCATCACGGCCGCGCCGGCTGCCGCCATGGCTTCAGCGTTGCGGCGTTGGTGCTCGTCGGTTGCCGCGGCAAACGGAACCAGCAGCGCTGGCTTGCCGGCCGCGGCCTCTTCGGCCACCGTCGTTGCACCGCTGCGCGACATGATCAGGTGCGCTCGAGCGAACTCCGACGCCATTTTGTCGACGAACGGCCGCACTTGCCAACGCATGGGGTCTGCCCCGCTGGCCACATAAGCGGCTTGAGTGGCTTCAAAGTTACGCGCTCCGCTCTGATGCAGGACTGAGAGACCGGGAACCGCATCGAGCAGGGACTTGATGATGTGCGGCAGATGCGTATTGAATATCCGCGCGCCTTGCGATCCTCCGAAGATGAGCAGATGCGGCGGCCCTGTGGGCGCGGCAAGACTAAAGAATTCTGGCCGCACTGGAACGCCGGTGACTTCGGCATTGCGGAACCATTTTGCAGCAGCGGGAAAGTTGATGGCCGCCGCCCGCACACGCTTGCCCACCAGCCGGTTGGCCAGGCCCGGCATGGCGTTAGGCTCATACGCCATTGTGGGAATCTTGAGACGCAGCGCGGCGAACATCGCAGGCCCGGAAGCATAACCACCCACGCCGAGCACGGCGCCGGGCTGAAATTCTCGGATCAGTTTTTTGCAGTCGCCGATGCTGCGCGGCAATTGAAGCACGGTACGAATCCGCGTCATGAGCGAGACGCTTTTCAGCGGGCCGACGTCAATGAGCTTGAGCGCAAAACCAGCTTCCGGCACAAGACGCGATTCGAGACCCCGCGCGGTACCGACCATCAGGATTTCAGCCCCGTGCCTTTCGACCAGCGCGCGCGCCACGGCCAGCGCAGGAATGATGTGCCCGCCTGTGCCGCCGCCGGCGATGAGAATTCTCAATTTAGCGTCCACGGTTCGCAATTGCCGCTTGCCTGCGGCCATGTTTGTTTGTTCCCTTGTTCCCTGGGTCCCTTGTTCCCTGCTCTTCTCACTCCGCCCGCCGGCTGATATTAAGCAGAATGCCGATGCTGGCCAGCGTGCAAAAGAGCGAAGTGCCTCCATGAGAGATCAACGGCAGAGGAATGCCTTTGTTGGGAACGAGCGACAGCACTACGCTGATGTTGAAGAATGCCTGCAACAAAATCGTGATTGTTATGCCGAAGGCGGCCAGTCGCGCAAATGGATCGTTACAGCGAAAGGCCGTGCGCAGCCCGCGCACGCCAAAGATCGCAAACAGAATCAAGATCAACATGGCGCCGATGAAGCCCAGCTCCTCAGCAATGTTGGCGAAGATGAAGTCGGTCGCGGCCTCGGGCAGATAAAACAATTTCTGCATGCCTTCCATATAGCCGCGGCCGGTGAGCCCGCCTGTGCCGACGGCAATAAGCGATTGGTAAATGTGGTAGCCGGCGCCCTGCGGATCGGATTCAGGATTAAGGAACACCAGCATGCGCGCGCGCCGCCACGGAACCAGGAGCAGGAGCGCGGCCAGTGCGGGCAACGCGGCGGCAAATGCGCCCAGCAGTACCTTCCAGTCCATGCCGGCAAGCACAAGAATCATTGCAGCCACGCCCGCGAGCACCAACGCAGTGCCCAGGTCGGGCTGCGCGGCAATCAGCACGATAAACAACCCGGGAATGATGGCAGCCGGCAGCAGCGTGCCTTTCCAGTCGCGCATAGCGGCGAGGCGCGTGTGCAGAAACCACGCCAGAAACAACACCAACACGGGTTTGGCGACCTCCGACGGCTGAAGGGTGAAGAAATTGCCAAAGCGAATCCAGCGATGCGTATGGTGCGAACCGGGCATGAGAAAGACCAGCACCAGCAGCACGGTGGTGGCGCAGAGTACGGGATAAATGAAGCGCGGCGAATTGTAGCGGCTCACGTCCACGTGCATCAGGACGAGCATCGCCACCACGCCCACTGCCGCCCAAAGTGTTTGCGTGAAGATGAAGGTGTAAGCCGAGTGGTACCTCTCCTGATCTACGACCGCCGAAGCCGAGAAGACCATCACCAGCCCGGTGACCACCAGCACCAGCGTGGTGAAGAACAGCCATTTGTCAACGCCAACTCGTTTTGCCATTTATATCTCTTGACCAGTCCTTGAATCCCGCCACGCTGGCACGACTCCAAGTCGTGCCCCAACAAAAAACACGCTTACTCGTCCTGCCTTGGCTTCCAATCTTTTTGGTCCGCAACAAGTTGTTTGAAAACCCGCCCGCGCTCCTCGTAATTTTCAAACTGGTCGAAGCTCGAGCAGGCTGGCGCCAGCAGCACCACCTCGCCCGGCCGCGCGGCGCTTGCGGCTGCGCTAACCGCGTTGGCCAGTGTTTCGGACGAATTAATCGGTACCACGCCACGCAGATGCGACTCAATTTTGGCCGCTGCCGCGCCGATGGTGTAAATGGCTCGAACCCGCTGGCGCAGCAACGGCGAGAGCGTCGTATAGTCCGAATTCTTGTCCTTGCCGCCCAGAATCAGATGAATGCCGCCGGGAAACGAAGCCAATGCTTTGGCAGTTGCATCCACATTGGTGGCCTTCGAGTCGTTGTAGTACTCGACGCCGTTGATGGTGGCGACGAATTCCAGGCGATGCTCGACCGCGCGGAAGTTTTCGACGGCCCTCGCGATCACGGCGCTGGGCACGCCCGCCAGCCGCGAAGCGCATACCGCTGCCAGCACGTTTTCAACGTTGTGCTCGCCCTTCAGCGGAATCTCGCTGATCGGCAGAATGGTCTCGATGGCTGCCTCCCGTCCTGACCGGTAGACCACGTTTCCGTTTTGTGCCCATGCGCCGCAAGACACTTCGTGTTTGGATGAGAACCAGTAGACCTGCGAGTGAGCGCGAGGCGCAGCCTCGGCGGTGCGCGGATTATCGGCATTCAGCACAAGATGATCGTGCTCGTCCTGCACGGCGAAGATGCGCTCCTTGGCCAGCGCATAGTTTTCAAAAGTCCCGTGCCGGTCAAGATGATCGGGAGTGATGTTCAGAATGACCGCGATTCTTGGGTGGAACTCTTCCGTGCCCTCCAGTTGAAAGCTGGAAACCTCAAGCACCGACCAGGTGTCGTCCGTGCTGTCGTCAATAAGCCCCACCACGGCCACGCCAATGTTTCCGGCGACCAGCGTGGGATAACCGGCCTCCTTCAAAATCTCGCCGGCGAGCGCAGTGGTCGTCGTCTTTCCGTTCGACCCGGTAATGGCCAGGATTTTGCCTTTCAGAAAACGTGCCGCCAACTCCAACTCTCCGATTACCGGCCGGCCAAGGTTACGCGCCTGCATCAGTTCAGGAGTATTCAGCGGAACGCCGGGGCTCACCACAATCAGATCCTGGCGGCGAAAAGTCAGCAAGCCGTGCCCGCCGGCCTCAACCATGATTCCCTCGTCGAGCAGCGCCGGTATCTCTTTGACCAGCAAGTCAGCCGAGCGGATATCGGAGACCGTGACCTGTGCACCCTGACGATGCAAAAACAGAGCCGCCGCCAGCCCGGACTTTCCCAGGCCCACGACCAGAACCTTTTTGCCCTTCAATTCCATTATTTATTCCTGACGCTTCTGTGGCTGCGCTGTCTCAATTGCTTTATTGTGCGCCTCAGCTTTATTGTGCTCCTTGCCCGCCTTGGCGCGGGCGGCTGCTAGCGCAATTTCAACGTAGTGAGTGCAAACAATGCAAACACCAGGGCGGCAATCCAGAAGCGAACGATCACCTTGGACTCGCTCCAGCCCAATTGCTCGAAGTGGTGGTGCAGCGGCGCCATTTTGAAGATCCGTTTCTTGCGCAGCTTGTAGCTGCCCACCTGGAGGATGACCGAAACCGCTTCAAGAATGAAGACGCCGCCGATAAACGGCAGCAGCAGCTCCTGCCGGATAATGATGGCCACTGTGCCGATGGCTCCGCCCAGCGCGAGCGAGCCCACGTCACCCATAAAGATCTCGGCAGGATGCGCGTTATACCAGAGAAAGCCGATCGAAGCGCCCACCATCGACCCGCAAAAGACCGTCAACTCGCCCACCATGGGCATGCGTTGCAGCTCGAGGTAGTCGGCGAAGACCACATGGCCGCTGATGTAAGTCAGCACGGCAAGCGCGCCGGCGGCGATGATGGTACAGCCAATGGCCAACCCGTCGAGTCCGTCGGTCAGGTTCACGGCATTTGAAGTCCCCACAAGCCACAGGACGACCCACAAGACGAACGGCACAAATGCGAACAGCGCCATGTGCGGAAGGGTGCTCGGCCACGCGTGCCACATCAGAGTCGGGTGCAGGCTTTTGACAAACGGAACCGACAGGCGCGTGGAAAACAAGTCGAACTGGTCGAGCGCCACCAGTGCTATGGCTACGAGTACTCCGGCCAACGCCTGCCACAGCAGCTTGGCCCGCGCCGTCAAACCCAAGCTGCGCCGCTTCACCACTTTGATGTAGTCATCGGCAAAGCCGATAGCGCCAAAGGCCAGTGTGGAGAAAACCACAACCCAAACCAGTGGATTCGCCGGGTCAGACCACAGTACCGTCGGCAGCAGAATAGCAATGCAGATGAGCACGCCGCCCATGGTTGGCGTTCCCGTCTTTTTCAGGTGCGACTGCGGCCCGTCGTCGCGCACAAATTGGCCGATCTGGAACTCCCTGAGCTTCTGAATTACGTACGGCCCGATGAAAAGCGCAATCAGCAGCGCCGTAAGCGAGGCAAATACGGTGCGAAAAGTCAGGTAGCGGAAGATCCGGAACGGGTGAAAGAACGGAAACAGCTTTTCGTAGAGCAGCCAGTAAAGCAAGGTGCCTCCCGAGCCGGATTGGGGCGGAGTTTCAGGTTGATTCTACAGGGCTGACTGTTCGCTGAGCGGAGGAGCCGCACCAAGACAGGTACGTGCTGGGCCGTCCAAACAATCGAGCCGCCGCGAAAGACTTGGCTATGCTGGTATATGTGTGATATATACAATTTATGGGAGAGCGCGACCCGCTGACGGCATGTACCGGGTTCGATTGGGACCAAGACAATGCCGTAAAGAACTGGGAGCGCCATCGGGTGACGCCCGAAGAAGCCGAAGATGTATTCTTCCACGATCCGTTTGTTATGCGGCCCGATCTGCCGCACTCGAAACGTGAGAAGCGCTACCGGTCATTGGGGAAAACCGGGCGCGTTCGAAAGCTTTTTGTCGCATTCACAATACGGCGTAAGCTAATTCGGATTATTTCGGCGCGTGACATGAGCCGGAGGGAGCTTGAGGAATACAAACGCTATGAAAAAACCGATCCCAAAGTTTAAGAGCGAAGCCGAAGAGTTCGAATTCTGGTCCGCGACCGGGCCGGGAGCGGACTCAACGAAGTTTATCGACTGGTCTCAAGCCAAGCGTGCGAGGTTCCCCAATTTGAGGCCTACCCTTCGCACCATTTCGGTGCGGCTACCTGTCGCGATGATCGAAGATCTGAAGATTCTCGCGAACCAGCGCGATGTACCATATCAGTCGCTGCTCAAGGTGTTTCTAGCGGAGAGGCTGGCGTCGGAGCGTTAACTTGGGCGCGCGGATAGCGGATCGGCCAATAGAGGATACAGGACACGAGCTTACAGCCATGAGCTAGTAGCTGGAAGCTCGCTTCCTACCGCGTCTTAGCCACTTCCTCCACCGTCACCGGATCGAGGAACGGCATCGCTGCACGCAGTTGTTTGCCGACAATCTCGACCGGGTGCTTCGCTTCCGCCTCGCGAAAGGCGAGAAATTCCTTCTTCCCGGAGTTCTGGTCGGCAAGGAACTTCTTCGCGAAAGTCCCGTCCTGAATCTCTGCAAGAATCTGCTTCATCGCCTTGCGGCTTTCAGCATTGATCACGCGCGGGCCGCTCACGTAGTCGCCCCACTCAGCGGTGTCTGAGATCGAGTAGCGCATGTAAGCGAGACCCCCACGATAAATCAAATCAACAATGAGCTTGAGTTCGTGCAGACACTCGAAGTAGGCGCTCTCGGGCTGGTAGCCGGCTTCGACGAGAGTTTCATAGCCCGCTTTAATCAGCGCGCTCACGCCGCCGCACAGCACCGCCTGCTCGCCAAAGAGATCGGTCTCGGTCTCTTCCTTGTATGTCGTCTCAAGAGCGCCCGCGCGCGTGCAACCGATGCCCTTTAAATAACTAAGGCTGAGAGCGTGCGCATTGCCTGTCGCGTCCTGGTGAACGGCGATGAGCCCAGGAACGCCGCCGCCCTCAATGAAGACCTCGCGCACGCGATGGCCGGGCGCCTTGGGCGCAGCCATGCCCACGTCAATACCTGCTGCGGGCACAATGGTTTTGAAGTGAATGTTGAAGCCGTGCGCGAACATCAGCAGCTTGCCGGCACTCAGGTTCGGCCCGATCTCCTCGGCATACAATTTGGCCGCGGTTTGATCGGGAACGAGCACCATCACCACGTCGGCCCACTTTGTAGCCTCGGCGACGGTGGTCACTTCAAGGCCTGCCTTCTGCGCTTTGGCAATCGATTTTGAATTCGCAGCCAGGCCCACCTTCACTTGAACGCCAGAGTCTTTCAGGTTGAGAGCATGCGCATGCCCCTGCGAGCCGTAACCAATGATCGCCACTTTTTTTGCCTGGATCAGCGTGAGGTCGGCATTGTTGTCGTAATAAGTCTTCGCCATGTTTTGTCCGATTCTTCCTTTTCGATTGAAATTCTGCTGGAATTTTTGCTTCATTGCAATTCTGTTTGAATATTGTCTGAGCGGAATTCGCGTTTGAGATCTGCCGCTCCTGCTCCGGTCTCGCACAGTTCTTACACGGCCCGTTCTTACACAGCTTCGTCCGCGGCGCTCTCCGGCACGAATTCTTCTCCTTCGGCTTCCGTCTCCACTACGCCCATCGCCTTGACTACGCTGCTCACATGGTGGCCGCGCCGCATGGTCATTTTGCCGCTGCGGCAAATCTCGAGAATCCGCCCATCGTCCTCACGCAGCACTTCGATGAGTCCTTCAATCTTGCTCTCCACGCCGGTCATCTCGATCATCAGCGACTCCGAGGTGAGATCGACAATGCGCGCGCGGAAGACCTCAGCCAGATCGAAAATCTGCGCACGGTTGCGCGGTGTTGCCGCAACTTTGATCAACGCCAGTTCGCGCGTTACGGCCGGATCTTTGGCGATGTCGTCCACATCGACGACGTTCTCCAGTTTATACAAACTCGCGCGGATGCGATCTCCGGCTTCCGACGACGCCTCGCAAACCAGCGTAAGCCGCGACAGGCCAGGCCGCTCGCTGCGCCCCACTGTGAGCGAATTGATATTGATGTTCAGGCGCCGGAACAGCGACGCCACGCGCGTCAGCACGCCCGGACGGTCTTCAACGTATGCGACAAATGTGTGCAACATAAATGCAGCTCCTAGCTTCTAGCCCTTAGCCTCTAGCTCTCTCGGTTTTTCCCGATTTTGCTCCTGCTGCTCGGATGCAGCTAGGAGCTAGAAGCTAGCGGCTAAAAGCTGTCCTTCACTTATCGTCCGCCGTCTCTTCCAGCGGATCGTGATCGGGGCGGCGAATCATCTCGTGCAGCGCGCTGCCTGCGGGAATCATCGGGTACACCGAGTCTTCCTTCTCCACCATGAAGTTGAGCAGATAAGCGCCCGGCGACGAGCGTGCCGCATTAACCGCACTCTCAACCTCGGACCGTTTCTGCACCGCGCGCCCTGGTATGCCGTGCGCATCCGCCAGCTTCACAAAGTCCGGGCTTACCAGCGGAGTGGATTCGTAATTGCGCTCGTAGAAGAACTCCTGCCACTGCCGCACCATGCCCAGGTAGCCATTGTTGATGATGGCAATGTTGATCTTGATTTTTTCCTGCACGATGGTCGCTAGCTCAGCCGCCGTCATTTGGAAGCCGCCGTCGCCGGCGACCACCCACACTTCTTTTTCCGGACAAGCAAACTTGGCGCCGATGGCCGCGGGCAGCGCAAACCCCATCGTTCCCAGCCCACCCGAAGTAATGAGCGTTCGCGGCTCGTCGTGGTGGAAATACTGCGCCTCCCACATCTGGTGCTGGCCCACGTCCGTCACAATCACCGCATTGCCGCCGGTAATGCGCCACAGGTCGTGCATCACGTGCGCCGCGTACAAGTGGCCAAGATCGGGCAGGTTATTAATGTCGCGCACCGCGACTGCTCCCTTGCTGGCCTCAATCGTCCTGAGCCACGCCGAGCCGTCGCGCCCCCCGTGATTTCGAGAGCCGACGCGCGGCAGCAACTGCTCCAGCACCTCGCGCAGATCGCCGACCAGCGCCACATCAACTTTCACGTTCTTGTTGATCTCCGCCGGATCAACTTCAATGTGAATCTTTTTTGCCTTCGTTGCGTAAGTAGAAAGCGTTCCCGTAACGCGGTCGTCGAATCGCATGCCGCACGCGATCAGCAGGTCTGCCTCCTGGATGGCGTGATTCACCCAGGCCTCGCCGTGCATGCCCATCATTCCCATGCTCAGTGGGTGCGAAGCGGGAAATCCGCCCAGCCCCAGCAGCGTAAGGGCAACAGGAATCTCGGCGCGCTCGGCCAGCGTGCGCACCTGCTCCATCGCGCCCGATTCCGTTACGCCGTGACCAGCCAGAATCACCGGCCGTTTCGAGTTGCGAATCAGCTCGGCGGCCTGCACCAATCCCGATTCGTCGACGTGCAGCATGGGGTGCGGGCGATAAGCGCGCGGCTTTGCAGCTTCAAAGTCGAACTCTGCCGTCGCCTGCTGCGCGTCCTTGGTAATGTCCACGAGCACCGGTCCGGGCCGGCCGGAGCGCGCGATCTGGAACGCCTCGCGCAACACGCGCGCCAGATCCTCCGCCTTGTTTACGAGAAAATTATGCTTCGTTACAGGCAGCGTAATTCCTGTAATGTCCACTTCCTGAAATGCATCGGTGCCCAGAACCTTGCTGGAAACATTGCCCGTAATGCAGACGATGGGAATCGAATCGAGCATCGCAGTGGCAATGCCAGTGACGAGATTCGTCGCGCCCGGACCGCTGGTGGCAACAGCCACGCCGACCTTGCCCGAAGCGCGCGCGTAGCCATCGGCCATGTGTGCCGCGCCTTGCTCGTGGCGGACTAATACATGGTGAATCGGAAACTTGCGCAGCGCGTCGTAGGCGGGCAGAATCGCCCCGCCGGGATAGCCGAATACGGTTTCGACGCCTTCGCCCACCAGCGTGGCCCACAAAATTTCAGAACCCGTCAGTCGCGTTGGCGTGGTCAGATGCGCGTTCGAGTCTGCCGCACTTGCGGCCGGCCCGGTCGCATTCGTCGCATTCGCGCTTCCGTTCTCATCGTGCGCCTTCGTCTTTGCGTTTCCCTTGAGTGCCATAAGAACTCCTTGAGCGATGATGCCGCCAACTGTTCCCTGCTCCCTTGTAGCGCCGGCGTCCTCGCCGGCTGTCGTGCCGGCGCCCTCGCCCGCACTCCCCAGTTCCCTACCTCTTATGTCGTCGCGCCTTCCGACGCTGACGTCACTCGATCCACATACTTGCGGAACACGCCCTTCGGCCAGCGCAACGCCGGCGGCTTGAAACTCTTGAGCCGCGCCGCCATTTCTTCCTTGCTGATCTCAACGTCGAGCGTTCGCTTCGCAATGTCGAATGCGATGATGTCTCCTTCGCGAACGGCCGCAATCGGCCCTCCGACAAATGCTTCGGGAGCCACGTGGCCCGCGGTGAATCCGCGCGTCGCGCCGCTGAATCGCCCATCGGTCAAGAGCGCCACCTGCGCGCTCAGCTCGGGATTAGAAGAGATGGCCGCCGTCACCTGCAGCATCTCGCGCATGCCCGGACCGCCCTTCGGCCCTTCGTAACGAATCACCACCACGTCGCCGGGCTTGATGCCGCCGGCCTGCACAACTTTGAAACAGTCTTCTTCACTGTCAAACACGCGCGCCGGCCCGCGATGCTCGTACTTGCCTGCCGCCGCAATCTTCATTACGCAACCCTCCGGCGCCAGATTGCCTTTCAAAATCACGAGTCCGCCGTTGGGCTTGACAGGCTTTTCAAAAGTATGAATCACGTCTTGCCCCGGAGTTTCTTTCGCGAGCGCAGCTTCCTCGGCCAGCGTTTTACCGCTGATGGTCAACGCCGTTCCGTCCGCATGGCCCGCGGCGATCATGCGTTTGGCCAGCAATCTAGAACCACCCGCGGCCTGGTAGTGCGAGGCCATGTATTTGCCCGCGGGCGTCAGGTCGCAAATATAAGGAGTGCGTTTGGAGATCGCGTCGAAGTCGTCGATGCTCAGCGGAATGCCCATCTCGCGCGCGATGGCCAGCAGGTGCAGCACCGCATTCGTTGAACCGCCACTGGCGGCTACGCTGGCGATTGTGTTTTCAAGGGATTTGCGGGTGATGATCTGCGAGGGGCGGCGATTGGCGCGAACGGCGTCCATCAACATGCGGCCCGCCGCGCGAGTTGCTTCAGCTTTGTTGGGTGCGGTTGCCGGAACGCCGGAAAGCTCAATCGGCGAAATGCCGAGAATCTCGGCGCTCATAGCCATCGTGTTGGCCGTGAACTGTCCGCCGCAGGCGCCGGCGCCGGGACAGGCATTCGCCTCAAGAGCTTCGAGACCTGCTTCGTCGATGCGCCCGGCGGCGTAAGAGCCAATTCCTTCAAACACATTCTGAATCGAGATGTCGATTTTCTTGCCATCTTTGCCGTCAATCTTGCCCGGCGCAATTGACCCGCCGTAAAGCATCATCCCCGGAATATCCAGCCGGCAAAGCGCCATGATGATGCCAGGCATATTCTTGTCGCATCCGCCGATGCCAACGAGCCCGTCAAAAAGATTGCCGCGCGCAACAAGTTCAATGGAGTCGGCGATCACTTCGCGGCTCACCAGCGACGCCTTCATTCCCTGCGTGCCCATGGTGATGCCGTCGGAGATGGTCACGGTGTTGAACTCCATCGGCGTGCCGCCAGCCTCGCGAATGCCTTCCTTCAAAGCCTCTGCAATCTCGCGCAGGTGCATGTTGCAGGTGCCGATCTCGGTCCACGTATTCGCAACGCCGATGATCGGCTTATGCAGATCGTCCTTTTTGAATCCTGACCCGCGCAGATAGGATCGCGCCGCCGCACGGCTCGGTCCTTCGGTCAACGGAATGCTTTGTCGCTTGCCTTCGATGGTCATCGCCTACTTTGTTCCCTTCCTCTTGCGCCAACTCCGCTGTTTCTAGCTCCGCTTACTCCGCTAGCACCGCCAACTCCGCTGCCTTATTTCGCTTTCAACCAGCCGGCTTCGTCGTGCCTCGTTTCAAACGTGTCCAGCGCAGCCGCGTGCCGCAACGTCAAGCCGATATCGTCGAGCCCCTCGATCAGGCAAAACTTCCTGAAAGGATCGATCTCGAACTTCGCTGTGAATCCGCGTCCATCGATCACCGTCTGCGCTTCAAGCGAAACCGTGAGCTCATAATTCGGAATTTGCTGCGCGTTCCGGAGCAGCGTGTCGACTTCTTCTTCCGTCAGCCGCGCCAGCACAATCCCATTCTTGCCCGCATTCGAAAAGAAAATGTCGGCAAAGGTCGGCGCAATCACCACGCGGAAGCCGTAGTCGCTCAGCGCCCACGCGGCGTGCTCGCGGCTCGAGCCGCAGGCAAAATTCCTGCCCGCGATTAGAATCTTCGCGGCCTTGTAACGCGCGTCGTTGAGCACAAAATCTGCGATCGGTTTCCCGTCGGGCGTCTGCCGCCAATCAAAAAACAGAAAATCGCCATAGCCGGTGCGCTCAATGCGCTTCAAAAACTGCTTGGGAATGATCTGGTCTGTGTCCACGTTGGCGCGGTCCAGCGGCGCGGCCAGCGCGGTTAATGTGCGAAAGGGTTCCATTAAGCCTTTACCTCCTCGTGGGCGAATTCGCCAGCGGGCCAGTTACGAATGTCCACAAAGTGCCCGGCAATTGCAGCCGCCGCAGCCATCTCGGGCGACACCAGGTGCGTGCGCCCGCCGCGCCCCTGCCGGCCTTCAAAATTGCGATTGCTCGTCGAAGCGCAGCGCTCGCCCGGCGACAGAATGTCTGGATTCATGCCCAGGCACATGGAGCAGCCCGGCTCGCGCCAATCGAAACCGGCGTCAATAAAGATGCGGTCCAGGCCTTCCTTCTCCGCCTGCGCCTTCACCAGCTGCGAGCCCGGAACCACCATCGCGCTCACATGCGTCGACACTTTATGGCCTGCTGCAATCTTCGCTGCCGCGCGCAGATCCTCTATGCGGCCGTTGGTGCACGATCCGATAAAGACGCGGTCGATTGAGATTTCTTCAAACGGCGTACCGGCCTTCAGGTCCATATATTCGAGCGCCCTCTCGAACGATTTGCGGTCGACATCGTTCGCGGCATTCGCCGGATCGGGCACATTCGAAACAACCGGCGCCACCATGCCGGGGCTTGTTCCCCAGCTGACGTACGGAACCAGCGTCGCCGCATCGATTACCAGCTCGCGATCGAACTTCGCGCCGGGATCAGACGGTAACTTCTTCCATTCGGCGACAGCGCGTTCCCACGCTTCTCCTTTTGGACTGAATTTTCGCTCAGCCAAGTACGCAAACGTCGTCTCGTCAGGCGCGATCATTCCTGCGCGCGCGCCCGCCTCGATGCTCATGTTGCAGATGGTCATGCGGCCTTCCATCGAGAGCGCGCGAATCGCCGAGCCCGCGTACTCAATCACGCTACCGGTCGCGCCGTCGGTGCCGATCTTGCCGATGATGGCAAGGATTATGTCCTTCGACGTCACGCCAAGCGGAAGCTTACCTTCAACTGCAATACGGAAGGTCTTTGGCTTCCCTTGCGGCAGCGTTTGCGTTGCCAGCACGTGTTCCACTTCGCTGGTGCCGATTCCAAAAGCAAGCGCCCCGAATGCGCCATGCGTCGACGTGTGCGAGTCGCCGCACACAATCGTCATGCCCGGCTTCGTCAGTCCCAGCTCCGGCCCGATCACGTGCACAATTCCCTGCTCGCGCGAGTTCACGTCGTAGAGCTCGACGCTGAAGTCCGCGCAGTTCTGGCGCAGCGTGGAGATTTGCTTGGCCGAAATCTGGTCCACTATATTCAGCCGGCCTTCAATCGTCGTCGGCACGTTGTGGTCCACGGTGGCAATAGTCCGGTCAGCCCTGCGCACCTTGCGCCCGGCGAGCCCCAGCCCCTCAAACGCCTGCGGCGACGTCACCTCGTGCACCAGATGCAGATCTATATAGATCAGCGTGGGCTCGCCCTTCGGCTCAACCACCACATGCTGCTGCCAAACTTTCTCGAATAATGTTTTTGCTTCGCTGCTCATTGAGTCCCTCAACTGTCGTCCGTTGCTGTTGGCCTTTACGCGTTTACAAGCTGCTTATTCAATGTCTCGCGTACTTTTGCTCCCATTTCTTTCGTCGAAAGCACCGTAACTCCCTGCTTGTCGCCGCGTGCCAGGTCCGGCGTGCGGAAGCCTTGCTCAAGCACCTTGCGCACTGCCGACTCAGTCGCCGCTGCTTCATTTTCAAGGCCGCCGGAGTAGCGCAGAATCAGCGCTCCGGTCAAAATCGCGCCCAGCGGATTGGCCAGTCCTTTGCCTGCAATGTCAGGAGCCGACCCATGCACCGGCTCATACAAATTCACTCGGCCGCCGATCGTCGCCGAGGGCAACATGCCCAGCGAGCCCGTAATCACCGCCGACTCGTCGCTCAAAATGTCGCCGAAAAGATTTTCCGTGAGCACCACGTCGAAGTCGCGCGGCCGGTTCATCAGGTGCATGGCCATCGCGTCAACATATTGGTGCTCCAGCATTACTCCGGGGAACTCCGCGGCAACTTCATTCACCGTCGCGCGCCAAAGCTGAGAGACTTCCAGCACATTGGCCTTGTCGACGCTGGTCAACTTCTTGCGGCGCTTCGCGGCGAGCTCAAACGCGATCCGCGCCACGCGAGCCACTTCGTCGCGCGTGTAACGCATGGTGTTCCAGGCTTCCTCGGTCGCTTTGTTCCACTCGCGCGGCTGGCCGAAGTAAAGTCCTCCGAGAAGTTCACGCACAAACAAAACATCTGCCCCGTCGACAATCTCCGGCTTCAGCGGGCTGTTCACTGCCAGCTCTTTGAATGCGAATGCGGGCCGCAGGTTGGCGAAACCGCCCAGTTCCGAGCGTATCTGCAACAACCCCGCCTCAGGCCGCTTGTCCGGCGGAAGCGAATTGAATTCATTGCCGCCCACCGCACCCAAAAGCACCGCGTCGGAATCAAACGCCGCATCCAGCGTCTCCTTGGGCAGGGGTGTCTCATCCTGCACAATTGCCACGCCGCCGATGCGCTTCTCAGAAAACGCAAAATGATGGCCGCCAAGCGAGGCGATCTCCTTCAACACAGCGACTGCTTCGCTGGTCACTTCGGGGCCGATGCCGTCACCGGCCGTCACTAAAATCTTCAGCTTCATTCGTCTCTCTTCAATGTTGAGTAATTGATGGTCATTGAACTGTGGTCAGCTGATCAATCGAGTTCAGAAACCGGCTCGCTTCGCCGTTCGCGAATGTTGTCCGGCAGCAATCCCACCAGATCCTGATCGTAGATGTTCTTTTTGCGGTCGGCCAGCGCAACAAACCGGTAGTACACGTTTTGTAACTCCTCGCGGCTGATCGCAGTAAAGCCGAGTTGCTCCAGCCGATGCCGCAGCGCCGCGCGGCCGGAATGCTTGCCCAGTATCAAATGCGTCTTTGCCACGCCCACCAGTTGCGGCGTCATGATCTCGTAGCACAAGGGATTCGCCAGCATTCCGTGCTGATGAATGCCCGATTCGTGCGCGAAAGCGTTCGCTCCGACAACTGCCTTGTTGGGCGATGGCTTGAACGTGATGAGCTGGCCGAGCACTTCGCTTGTCGGGTAGAGCTTATCGAGTTTGATCGAGGTGGTCAGCCCGAAATAATCGCCGCGCACATAGAGCGCCGACGCAATCTCCTCGAGCGCTGCGTTACCGGCCCGCTCGCCGATGCCGTTGATGGTGCATTCAACCTGGCGTGCGCCGGCCTGGATGGCGGCCAGCGAATTCGCGACCGCCAGCCCCAAATCGTCGTGGCAATGAGCAGAAAGCACAACGCCTTTTTCGTCGACCGCCGGGACGCGCTCGCGCACTTCACGAAACATCGCGCCGTACTCCTCGGGCGTAACGTAGCCGACGGTGTCGGGCATATTGATTGTGGTCGCGCCTGCCTCAACGGCAATCCGCACCATCTCCACTAGAAAATCGCGATCCGACCGCGTTGCATCCTCGGGCGAAAACTCCACATCGTCGCAAAGCGACCGCGCCAGCCGCACGCTTTCGCCGCACTGATCCAATGCTTCCGCCCGGCTCATTTTGAGTTTGAATTCAAGATGCAGGTCGCTCGACGCCAGGAAAACGTGAATGCGTGACCGGTCGGCGAATTGCAATGCCCGCGCCGCCATTTCGATATCCTCGGTTTTGGCTCGAGCCAGCGACGCGATGCGCGGCTTGCGAATGGCCTGCGTAATCGTCGCGATCGCAGCAAAATCGCCCTCTGAAGCCATGGCGAAGCCGGCTTCGACGATGTCCACTCCCAAATCCTCAAGGGCGTGAGCCATGGTGAGCTTTTCCTGCGTGGTCATGCTGCAACCGGGCGACTGCTCGCCGTCGCGCAGTGTGGTGTCAAAAAATAATACGTGGTCATTGCTCATGGTTGTTCCTGCTGTTTACTGCCGACCGTATGCCATTCAATCTCATGCACTTCAAGCGAATGCCTTTCGAGCTGACGCCCCTTCGAAAGAAACTCGCCCCGTCCACTTCCTCAATTCTCGCCTATTGCTGCATTATAAGGCAAAGTTATAATTCTTCTGGAATCGATTAGAATTACTTATACTGGAAACGGCCAGCCTTTGGCATTCGCCGCCAACTGAGGGCTGCGGATAAAGAGCGCCGATGGAACTCAACCAACTCGAGACCTTTCTCGCCGTCGCCGAGGAGCACAGCTTCTCCCGCGCAGCCGTGCGACTGCACCGCACTCAGCCCGCGGTCAGCCAGGTCATTCGCAAACTGGAGAGCTCGGTTGGCGAGACGCTCTTCGATCGCGCCGCGCGCGATGGCTCGCTCACCGCAGCCGGCGTCCTGCTGCGCGACTACGCGCTGCGCCTGCTGGCGCTGCGCCGCGAGGCTGCAAGCGCCCTCGGCGAACTGAAGAGCGCGGAGCGCGGCCACCTGCAACTGGCCGCGAACGAGTACACCTGCATGTACCTGCTGCCGGCCGTCGACGCATTTCGCCGTGAGTTCCCTCACGTCGGCGTTACCGTGCAGCGCATGCTGGCGTCACGCATTCCCGAGGAGCTCAATCTGCGCAGTTTCGAACTCGGCCTCATCTCTTTCCGGCCCGATCCCGCTCAGGTCCGCACCATCGCTGTTTACGGCGACAGCCTGGCCTTGATCGTCGGCCCGCGCCACCCGCTGGCCGGCGCTGAGCGCGTCTCCAT
>Ga0208849_1000401_pt1 | contig 40954 bp, 38 predicted proteins | sample NGESurdeep072012_10_FD_184470 | JGI IMG/M metagenome (GOLD analysis project Ga0208849, IMG submission 184470) | Arctic peat soil microbial communities from Barrow, Alaska - NGEE Surface sample 53-3 deep-072012 (SPAdes) | ecosystem: Environmental > Terrestrial > Soil > Wetlands > Peat ... | reverse complement strand
CCCCCGCCGTAACGCTTGGCCATACCCGCGGCCAGCACCACCAGCACGGGCCGGTCGCCAGAGCCGCTCCCGCTTGCCGTCATCCTCCCCATCGTAGGACAGCGCTCGCCCAGGTCATCCCGCCTCCGAAGCCCGAGAGCAGCACGAGCGACCCCGGGTGCAGCCGGTCGGTCTCGAGGGCGTCGACGAGCGCCAGCGGAATCGACGCCGACGACGTGTTGCCGTAGCGGTCGATGGTTACCACGCACCGATCGTCGGGGATCCCGAGCCGGTGGCTGGCGGCGGTGATGATGCGGGCATTGGCCTGGTGCGGGATGAACAGATCGACATCCGCGGTGCTGAGCCCGGCCTTGGCCAAGGCGGATTGGGAGGACTCCACGATCACTCGCACCGCGTGCCGGAAGATCTCCTTGCCGTTCATGTAGAGGTAGCCGCCGTGATCACACTTGAGGAGGTGGCGCAAGGACCCGTCCGCACCGAGGTCCCAGGCCAACAGCTGCCCCGGTCCCTCGGTCGCCTCGAGTAGTACCGCCCCCGCTCCGTCGCCCACCAGGACGGCGATGCTGCGATCGTCCCAATCGGTGATCTGCGACAGCGTCTCGCTGCCGATCACGAGAACTCGTGTGGCGCCGGCGAGCACGAGCCCGTGCGCGGCTACCAGTGCGTAGACGAAGCCCGAGCACGCCGCGTTGACGTCGAATGCCCCACCCCGGACCCCGAGCCCTTCTTGCACCGTGGCCGAGGTGCCCGGCACCAGTGCATCGGGTGTCGAGGTGGCGAGGACCAGCACGTCGACGTCGTCACCGGTCCGTCCGGCGCGCGCCAGCGCCTGGCTCCCCGCCGCGATCGCCAGCTCGGCGGTCGTGCCGCCGATGCGACGCTCGCGGATCCCGGTGCGTTCGACGATCCACTCGTCGCTGGTGTCGAGGCGCGCCGAGAGGTCTTCGTTGGTGACGACCTTGTCGGGGACGGCGATTCCCCAGCCGGTGACGACTGCTCCAGGCACGCGCGCTCAGGTTCGCTCGAGGACGTGCACAGCTACCAGGGCGGTGTCCCTGCCCGACATGATCCCGCCGGTGTTGACGGCGGCCGCCAGCCGAGGCTCGTGGACTTGTCGGCCGGTGGCCGTCCCCCGCAACTGGGCGACGAGCTCGGCGATCTGGCAAATGCCGGTGGCGCCCAGGGGGTGGCCGCGGGCCACGAGGCCACCGCTCGGGTTCACGCACACCCTGCCTCCGCCCACGTCGGTGTCGCCGGCCACGGTGGCGATGCCGGCCTCGCCGGCGGGGAAGAACCCCAGCGACTCCAGGGCGTACAGCTCCTCGGCGCTGGTGGCGTCATGGAGCTCGACGACGTCGATGTCCTCGGGGCCGACCCCGGCCGCCTTCCACGCTTCCTCGGCGGTCTCGCGCAGCCGGTCGTGGTAGTCGAGCTCGCCGTTGCCCGATCGCAGCACGCTGGCGCGTATGCGCGGGGCGCCGGCGGCGGTACCGGCCGAGAGCACGGCGGCGGCGGCCCCGTCGGTGAACGAGGAGCACATGAGACGCGTGAGCGGTGCGACCACGACCGGCGAGGAGAGGACCTCCTCCACCGTCACCGGGGACCTGAACTGGGCCAGGGGATTGCGAGACCCGGCCCGCCGGGCCTTGGCCGCCGCCGCCGCGATCTGGTGCGTGGTGGTGCCACGCTCCTCGATCTGATGCCGGACCCACGTGGCGTTGAGTGCCATGAGCACACTGCCGGCATCGTTGTCGAGACGGACCCGCAGCTCGGCGCGCTCGTCGGCCGGCAACCCGTCCTCGATCCCGGCGATGGTCTCTGCCCGGTGCCCGGTCCACATCTTCTCGACACCCACCACGAGCACCGGAGACTGGCCGGCTTGCGCGGCCAGGACGCCGAGGTGCATGGCCGAGGACCCGCCGGCACACGAGTTGTCCACGTTCACGACGCCGGTAGTGCCGAGGTCGACGTCTCGGAGCCAGCTCTGGCCACGGATACACCCTTGATCGCACAGTCGGCCCCCCAGCGCGTTGGCCGAGATCACGAGGCCGACGTCGCCCGGGGACAACCCCGCATCGTCCAGCGCGGCCAGTACGGCCTGGCCCGCCATCACGTCGGGGGTCAGGTCGCGCCGGTCCATCGGCGTCATTCCGATCCCGACCACGCTCACGTCTTGTCGCACGACGACCTCACCTCCAAACCTGGTTTTCGACCTGTGCACCACTGGCGGTCGGCACCACGTCGACCCGATCCGGACCGAACGCCACGCCTGGCAGTTGCGAACCGGCCCGGTCGACCACATCGGTGGTCGTCGGCGGGGCGGAACGGGACGCGATGAGGCCGGCGAACTCGCCGGCCAGGTCCTCAAACTGTACCAGCGGGTCGTCGGAGGTGACGAAGACGGCGATATGGCGGGCCCCGGTCTCGGCGAAGCGCGCCAGGGCCGCCGCGCAGTGCCGGGCGTCGCCGGCCACCAGGTGGCGTTCGAACGAGCGCGCCGGCAACCCGTAGAGCGACGCCATCCACGACAGTCCGCGCTCGGTGTCAGCACCGCCACCCACCGACACGAAGGCCACCGTGGCGCGCGCCACGTCGGCGGGGTCGCGGCCCACCCGCTCGGCCTCTTTGTCGAGGCGGGCCATCGCCGGCCCGTACTCCTCGGGGGGGACGAATAACGGGATCCATCCGTCACCGCGGCGCGCCGCACGACGCAGGGCGGCCTCACTCGAACCTCCGACCCATACCGGGACGCCGCCCGCGGCCGGCAATTGCGCGTAGCGGTCGCCTTGGGGCGGCGCCCACGATCGGCGCAGGGTGTCGATACCGTCGTCGAGACGCCGGCCTCGCGAGCCGAACTCGACACCAGCTGCGGCGTACTCGCCGGGGTGGGTGCCGACGCCGACGCCGAGCACGAGCCGGCCCCCCGACAGGTGGTCGAGCGAGGCCGCTTCCTTAGCGACCAAGGGCGCGTGGCGAAGGGGCAATTGCAAGATGCAGGTCCCGACGGCGGCGTGGCGGGTGGCGGAGGCCGCCACCCCCAACGCGCTCAGGGCCTCGAGAGCGGGCCCGTGCCAGAAGATGTGGTCGCAGACCCACAGGGCGCCGGCCCCGCCCGCTTCGGCCCGGCGACAGAGATCGGCCAGGGCCGACGCACGGGGCAGCTCGGGGCGGTCCTGGGGAAACGTCGGGAGAATCAGCCCCAGGCTCCCCACGTTCGGCGCCGTCCCGTGTCGAGGAGGCGCTGCCAACGTGGGGGAGGGCACGCCGCATGGTATCCGGGCCCAATTGTGACGGTCCGTCAGATCAGGGTGGCGGCAGTCGGGGACGACCATGGCACGGTACGGGCTGGGTCACGGCACAATGGAGGGGTGACCCACGTGAGCCAACCCGAGCTGCGAACCCCCGATCGGGGGGCATCGCCCTCCGATGAGCCGGGGTCCGGCGCCGTCGGGGTGAGCGACGAGGTGCGGGTCCAACGCGAGGCCGAGCTGCGCTCGCTCATCGAGTTGATGCGACCCGCCGTCCAGGCTGACGGTGGGGACCTCGAGCTCGTGTCGTTCGACGTGGACTCCGGCCTGGTCGAGGTCCAGCTCCAAGGGGCCTGCAGCTCGTGCGCCATCTCCTCGGCCACGCTCCAAGGCGGGGTGGACCGCATCCTGCGGGGGCGTCTGGACTGGGTGACCGAGGTCGTCGGAGGTGTCGACGAGACCGCCGATCCCTTCGACAGCGCGGCCCTGGGCCGGGGCGGGTACGTCCCCCGGTCCTGAGCGCTACGCGGCGAGGTCGGATTCGTCGATCGACCCGTACCGCACCAGCGGCTCGAACAGGTCCAGGACCGATCGATCGGGGTCGGTGATCCCTCGCAACGACGGAGTGGCCAGCCGACGGCTGGCGAAGCGTCGCGCCACCGCCGCCTTGCGGGCGTCGCCGTTGCGGTCGAGGGCCCACGCCGCCTCCTCCACCAGCAGGGCCCCCTCCACGGTGTCGGCGAGGAGCTCGGCGAACCTCCGACTGTGCAGCAGGGCCATGTCGTCGGGTGCGCCTTCGAGATAGGTGATCGCCACCCGGGTGTCGCGTAGCGACGACGCCACCGTGTCGAGCGCGCCGGCGAGGACCTTGTGGCCCGAGCCCGCCTCGAGCGCCTGTTCGACTCGTGCCAACAAGGCGATGTGGGCCTGCTCGCCGCGCATGGCCCGTCGGACGTCGATGCACAAGATGTTCTCGGCGCCTTCCCAGATGGTGTGGCATTGGGCGTCACGGAGTTGGCGGGCCATGGGCCAGTCCTCCATGTACCCGTTTCCGCCCAGGACCTCGAGGCCCGTCGATGCCGCCCACAGCGCCATGCGCGTGCAGCGCATCTTGGCCAGGGGCACCAGGATGCGCCGGACCAGACGACCGGACTCGGCGTCTTGTGCGCCCCGGGCAGCGGCGGCACATTCGTAGGTGGCGGCCATGCCCGCCTCGAGGTCCACGAGCATGTCCACGAGGGTCTCGCGCACCAGCGGATAGCTGTCGATGCGGCTCCCGAACTGGGCGCGACGTGCCGCGTAGATGGCGGCTTCGAGGAACGACCGGCGGTGGATGCCCAGGCCCATGAGGGCCACGCCGAAACGGCTCCCGTTGACCATCTCCATCATGCGGTTGATGCCTCGGCCGTCGCGTGCCGCGTCGGCCCCGCCCGAACCGGCGCCCGGGTCGAGCGCGTCGGTGCCTCCGGCCAACCACGCCCGGGCCCCGTCGAGCGACACCTCACCCGTCGGCACGCCCACGGTGCCGAGCTTGGGCTTGAGGCGCTTGATCCTGAACCCGTTGGCCGAGCCGTCGGGGAGGATCCGGGGGACGATGTAGGTGGCGAGCCCGCGGCTGCCGGCCGGGGCGCCCTCGGGGCGGGCCAGGACGATGAAGACCTCGGCGTCGACGTTGGAACAGAAGTGCTTCTCGCCCGACAGCAGCCATTCGTCGCCGTCCTGCACGGCGCGCGTGGTATTGGCACCGACGTCGCTGCCGCCCTGGCGTTCGGTGAGGAACATCCCGCCTTCCCACGCGTCGTCAGGGTCGAGGCTCCGGAGCCGACCGAGGAGGTCGTGGCGCGCCGAGGCGGGGGCGTAGCGCTCCACGATGTCGGCCGCACCCGAGGTCATGCCGAGGCCGCAGTAGATCGCCGTCTCGGCCTGCGACACCAGGTACGACACCGATGCCGTCACCACCCCGGGCACGGGACGACCGGCCAGGGTCTCGAGGCTCACGAAGCCGTTGCGCACCAGGTCCGCCTTGTTCTGGGTCCAGTTGGGATGGTGGACGACCTCGTCGACCTCTTCCCCCCAGCGGTCGAAGCGGCGCAAGACGGGGCCGTGCTTGTCGGTCACTTCGGCCCGGGGTGCGATGACCTCGCCCACCAGGGTGCCGAACCGACCGACGTGCTCCTCGGCCAGGGCGCGGTCGGCGGGGTCGGGGAGATGGCGGTCCAGCAGGGCACGCAGATTGGGGTCCAGGGTGTACCAGTCCAAACCGGCGGCCTGCTCGAATTCGGCGTAGTCGGGAAGCATCCTCCGATGCTACGGCCGGCGGTGGGCCTGGGCCCCCGAGCGCCTCCCGGCACATCACTTAGGAAAACTAATTAGAATGGTGAACGATGACCACGATCGCCGACGACCCCGCCGCCACTCAGGACCCCGCCGCCACTCAGGACCCCGGCGATCCCGTCCCCGAGGGCTCCGACGCCGAGATGGCGGCCCGCATGCGACTGGCGATCCTGCGCCTGTCACGCCGGTTGCGCCAGCAGGTGGCGGGCGGGGTGACCTCGTCGCAGGTATCCGCCTTGGCCACGGTGGAGCGCCTGGGCACCCCCACCCTGGGGGAGCTCGCCTCGTCGGAGCAGGTACAGCCACCGAGCATGACCAAGATCGTGGTGGGGCTCGAAGCCGCCGGGCTGGTGGCGCGCCAGGAGGACGACAGCGACCGTCGCATCGTGCGGGTGAAGCTCACGGCCGAGGGTCGTCGCACCCTGGCCCGGAGTCGCTCGCTGCGCAACGCCTATCTGGTCCGACGGCTGCGCCGGCTCTCGGTCGACGAGCGGGCCGCGCTCGAGGATGCCGTGCGTCTGCTCGAACACCTGGTGGATCAACCTTGACCCGCTTCCGGCGCGTGGCGGACACGACCTTTCGGTCCCTGCACACCCGCAACTACCGCCTCTACTTCACCGGCCAGATCATCTCGGTGAGCGGCACCTGGATGCAGAGCGTCGCCCTGGCCTGGCTGGTGGTGCACTATCTGGCCCCCAAGAGCCAACGGGGTGTCGACATCGGGATCACCCTGGCGCTGCAGTTCCTCCCCATGTTGCTGTTCGGGGCCTGGGGCGGCCTCATCGCCGATCGAGTCGACAAACGCCGGCTCTTGGTGGCGACGCAGACGGCGGCGGGATGCCTGGCGCTGCTCCTCGGACTCCTGGTGCTCATCGGGCCCGGGCCGGCGGGATCCGCCCACCTGTCGGAGGTGTACCTGTTGTCGCTGTTCCTCGGGGTGGTCAACATGTTCGACAACCCCGCTCGTCAGACCTTCGTCATCGAGATGGTGGGCAGGGACGACCTCAGCAACGCCGTGAGCCTGAACAGCATCGTCATGAACGGTGCCCGGGTCATCGGACCCGCCATCGGGGGCGTCCTCATTGCCACGGTCGGCCTCGGGGTCTGCTTCCTGGCCAACTCGGCCAGCTACGCGGCGGTGATCGTGGCGTTGATGCTCATGCGCCGCGCCGATCTCCACCCCGCCCAGCGCGTGGCGCGCGCCAAGGGCCAGCTGCGCGAGGGCGTGCGCTACGCCTGGCGGACGCCGAACCTGCGTGACCCGCTCATGCTCGTGTTCGTGGTCGGGCTGTTGGCCTACAACTTCACCGTGATCCTCCCCCTCCTGGCCCAAGACACGTTCCACGGAGGGGCCGGGACGTTCGCGCTGCTCACCTCGCTCATGGCGGGTGGCGCGGTGGTGGGGGGCCTGATCGTGGCGAACCGGGGCAAGCCCAACATCCACCGGCTCACCGGCGTGGGCATCGCCTTCAGCGTGATGATCGCGGCCGTCGCCCTGTCACCCACGCTGGTGGTGGCGGGCGCCCTGCTCGTGTGCATGGGGGGGCTGTCCATCGCTTTCATCGCCACTGCCAACTCGACCATTCAGCTCCAGGTCGAGCCGACCATGCGCGGTCGTGTGATGGCGCTGTACGCCATGGGCTTTTTGGGCACCACCCCCATCGGTGCACCGTTGGTGGGTTGGATCTCCCAGACCTCGAGCCCCCGGGTGGCGCTCCTGGTGGGCGCAATCGCCACCCTGGTGGCCTCGACGGTGACCATGGTTCGACACCGCCACGAGCACCGCCGCCTTGCCGCCCTGCCGGCGGTGATGGACGAGGCCCAGCCCGGCACCGAGCTCGGCGTGGCGTGAGCGTCGCCGACGCGCTAGGCGTTGGAGGGGCGCGGCTCCTTGGGGAGCCCGAGGACCCGTTCTCCCACGATGTTGCGCTGGATCTCGGCCGTGCCGCCCCAAATCGTCTCGGAGCGACTGAAGAAGAACGACGCCTGGAGGTCGCCCACGGGATAGTCGATTGCGCCCCGACGGGGGCGCATGAGCTCCCCTCCGTCGTCACCCGGACCGGTGAGCACCTGGCCCTCGAGGCCCAGGATGTCCATGGCGAGGTTCATGATCTCTCGGTGGTACTCGGACCAGAACATCTTGTGCGTGGCACCCAGCGCGGCGGCATGGTGGGTGCCGTTGAGCGCGTCGGTCAGCGACCGATAGCCGTTGATCTGCATGATCTTCACCTTGGACCACGCCCGGGCCAGGCCCTGGCGAACCTCGGGGTCGGTGCTTCGTCCCGTGCGCCGGGCGTCCTCGATGACGTGGTCGAGCTCTCTGGTGAAGCGCCGGTGCCCGGTGGTCGACGAAGCCCCGCGCTCGAAGCCGAGGGTGGTCATGGCCACCTTCCACCCGTTGTTCTCCCCTCCCACCACATTGGCGCGCGGACAGCGGGCCCCGGTGAAGAACACCTCGTTGAACTCGGCCGACCCGTCGATCTGCCGAATGGGTCGGACCTCGACCCCCGCCTGTTTCATGGGGACGAGGAGGTAGGAGATGCCTTGGTGCTTGGGGGCCTCGGGGTTGGTGCGGGCCAGCAGGAAGATGTAGTCGGCGAATTTCGCCTGGGTCGTCCACACCTTCTGACCGTGGATCACCCATTCGTCACCGTCGAGGTCGGCCCGGGTCTTGAGCGACGCCAGATCGCTGCCGGCGTCGGGCTCCGAGAATCCCTGGCACCAGGCGATGGTGCCGTCGAGGATCTTGGGGATGAACTCTCGCTTTTGCTCCTCGGTGCCCCACTGCAAGATGGTGGGGCCGACGAGGGTGTCGCCGAAGAAGTCGGCGCGCATGGGCGCCACGGCCCGGGCGAATTCCTCGTTGAGGACCACCTGTTCGATCAATGACAGGCCTTTGCCCCCGTACTCCTTGGGCCACGAGGCGCAGATCCATCCCCCCTGGCGGAGCTTTCGGACCCAGTCGGCGTTGAACGCCTCGCGTTCGGCGCCGGTGAGGGAGAACCCGGGGTCGAACCATCCCTCGGGGAGGTTGTCCTCCAACCAACCCCGGACCTCTTTGCGCAGGGCTTCTGCTTCAGGCGGGTAGTTCAGGTCCATAAGGTCGAACGTATCGCCGGACGGGTCCTCGAGCCAAGGGCACCGACTTGGCACCGGCTGCCTCGGAGCTCTGCCTGGCCTAAGAGATCTGGACGGCCTTCACGAACAGCAGGACCACCGCCAAGAAGAGATAGCCGTACATCAGGTACATGGTCGTGGTGCGGCCCCGCGTCCATTTGGGCCGCTCGATCAGGGCCAGGGGCGGCATGCGCCACGTCATCCGCCTCTCCCGCTCGACGGGGTCCGGGCGGGCCCGGCGGCGCAGCGCCCGAAGGTAGAGCATCCCCGCCACGACGAGGACCAGCGCCAGCGCGCCCGACAGGCCGGCCAGGAGAGCGGGTACGTCGATGTGGGTGAACACGGTGGTGGTCATCAAGATGAGGGACAACACGAACAGGACCGAGACGATGAACGTCGCCAAGATGTTGAGCCAGGGCCGGTTCACCCAGGGCCCGAGCACGGCCTTGTCGTTGCACAGCAGCAGGAGGAAGACCGTGGCGCTGGGGAGGAGGATCCCGGCCAGTGCTTGGACGGCGGTGGTGATGACCCCGAGGGGCGCCCCGGGGATCAGCACGATCGTGGCGGCCAGGGCGACGATCCCCGTGAATGTGGCGTAGAAGAATTTGGCGTCGCGGACTCGGCGGTTGAGCGAATGCCGGGTGCCGAAGATGTCCCCGAAGGCGTAGGACGTCGACAGGGTCACCGCCGCCGCGCCGATGATCGACGCGTTCAGAAGGATGATGGCGAAGAGCGTGCCCGTGGCGTTTCCCAGGTAGCGGTCGAGGGCATGGGCGACGCCGCCGGCGTTGGTGAACCGTCCCGCAGCGTGGGTGTGGGCGAAGGCGAAGGCGACGGTGATGACGATCAGGCTGGCAGCCAGAACGGTGATGAACGACCCCAGGATGGTGTCGACCCGTTCGTAGTTGATCCAGCGCGGCGTGATGCGCTTGTCCACGATGTTGGACTGCTGGAAGAACAGCTGCCACGGAGCCACGGTGGTGCCGACCACGGCGATGATGAGCAGGATGGAGGTGGAGTTGAAGCCGCCCTGCACCCCCGGCGTCACGAAGTGCTTCAAGACAGGCCCGGCGTGGGGATGCGCATACACCGCCAGCGGGATCACGAGGAAGTTCGCCACGATGAACACGAGCATGAACCGCTCCCAGCGCCGGAAACTGCCACTGGCAGTCATCGCCACCAGGCCGAGCGCCGCCAGCGGGACCGAGATGTAGGGGGTCACTCCGAAGAAGCCCAGCGCCAGGCTGACACCGATGAACTCGGTGACGATGGTGAGGAAGTTCAAGACGAAGAGGTCGCCGACGGAGAACGCTCCCCAGAACTTCCCGAAGCGCTCGTTGATGAGCCGGGCGTGGCCCACACCGCACACCGCCCCGAGGCGGACGACCATCTCCTGGTTGACGATGAGGACCGGGATCAGCAGCGGAAGTGTCCACAGCAGGCTGAGCCCGAAGTTCTGCCCGGCCTGGGCGTAGGTGGACACCCCACCGGCGTCGTTGTCGCCCACCATGACGATGAGACCCGGACCGATGATGGCCAGCAACGTGAGGGCGCGGCCCCGCCACGAGCGCCGAGGGCCCTCGTCGTGGACGCGAATCGTCCCGAGAGCGCCTTGGATGTCGCCCCCGTGCTCCTCTTCAGAGAGCACGGGCATTCCCGGTGTGCAAGGCCTGTGCGGCCATGAAGGACCTCCCGACGGTGCCGGCGTCGTGGGCGTGCAGGGATCGCGCGCACGCCATGGCGTCGGCCGGCCTCCGGTTAGCCCAGCGGCGGCAACCCTGCCCGGCGGCGTGCGCGCATGAATCGTCTAGGTGACGGGTCAGCGTGCAGCGCTGCTCCTTTGTCGGCCCTCGGAGCCGCACCAGAGAGAGCGGTGACATCCGGTAGGGCGCCGGACTCGCCGCGACTGCTCACGGTGCACCCTCTCACGCCGGAAACCCGGCTGAGGTGCGGCTTCTTCGAGGGACGATCCTACCTTGTCCGCCTCGACTTCGGGAGTTGGGGCCCCGGTCGGTGGCGGGGTCAATCCTCGACCGACGACATCCCGAAGTCGCGCCGCCACCCCGTGGGGAGGAGCATCTCGAGGACGTCGTCCACGGTGATCACTCCCACCATGCGGTGTTGCTCGTCCATGACCGGGGCCACGGTCAGGTTGAAGTCCGTCATCTTGCGGGTCACCGAATGGAGGTCCCAGTCGGGGTGCACGTGGGCGGGGTTGGGGCGTACCACCGAGCCCAGCGTCGCGGGGGGGAGCGCCTGGATGAGTCGCACCACCGAGGCCGAGCCACTGACGCGGCCATCGTCACCCCGGGCGAAGACCACGGCCAGGGCCTCGGGCGGCGCCGTGCTGCTGCGGACGGCCTCCAGCACGTTGCTGACCGGGGTCGACTCCGCCAGGCACAGGAAGTCGGGGCTCATGAGCCCACCGGCGGTCTCGGGGTTGTAGTTCAACAACGTGCGGATCTTGCGTTGTTGGGCCTGGGGGAGGAGTTGCAGCACGGGGAGACGGTGCTCCTGGTCGAGCTCCCCGATGAGGTCGGCGGCGTCGTCGGGGGCCATGGTGGCGAGCAGGCGGGCTGCTTCGGCGTCGGTGCGGCTGCGGACGAATTCAATCTGGTGTTCGGAATCGAGCTCTTCGAACACGTCGGCCTCGAGCTCGCGGTCGTGGCCCACCGCCTCGATGATCTCCTCACCCTCTTCGTGCGAGGCCGCTTCCACGAGGTCGGCGATCTGGGCGGGATGGAGCCGGGCCAGCTTGCGGTAGGGGATGCGCAGGCGCGCCGTGGGGACATGGGCCACGAATGGCTCGATGCTGGCCCAGTCCACGACCTTGCCGGCCGGGATGCGCCGCCCGATGCCACGCGGCAACAGGCGTCGCAGGGCCACGCGCGGACTGGGGTCGACCGCCACGACCTCCCATCGTCCGTCGACATAGGCCAACTCGATCTCGTTGGCACGGATGAGCCGCGCTCCTTGGAGGTTGATCAGGTGCCGGGCGCGCAGGTCCTTCGACAGCAGCACCTCCCCGGGACGCCGTTCGAAGCGTTTGAGGCTCACGGTGTCACCCACGAACTGCACCCGTCCGGGTTGGAGGTCGGGGATGCGGGCGATGGGGACGAAGAGCTGTCGCCGCGCGATCCGGACCACGACGCCAGTCACGGGGGGGTGTGGGGCGAAGCCCAACTGGGCGATCAGGTCCTCGACGCGCCCCAGGCGGTCGCCGTCTCTGTCCACGAGCGCGCCCCTGACCACGCTGGACAGGTGCAGGATCTCGATGGCCATCCTTGGCGCTCCTCGAGCGACGCGGTGCGTGAAGCCGCCCCCAATCTAGTGGATCGGGTGTCCGGTCGAGGCGTCCCGGTCCCAGGCGTCACCGACCGGCGCCGTTTGCGCCCGGGGAGCGATCCTTGGGAGGCTCATCGGCCATGATCTCCCACGCTGGCCACGCGCGTGCCTAAAAGCCCCTGGCAGCGCTGGGCGGAGATTCGTGCCTCGTGGGAGCGCAGTACCCACATCGAAGTACCCCCGGCCCGCGCTGCGACGCCTCCCCAGCCCGGGGGCTTGCGCATCGCGTACCTCGTCTACCGGGGCAACCCCCGCTGCGGCGGCCAGGGCGTCTATACCCGTCACCTGGCCCGCGAGCTGGTGGCGCTGGGCCACTCGGTGGAGGTGTTCGCCGGCCAGCCCTGGCCTGTGCTCGACGACGGGGTGGGATTCACCCCGGTCCCCGGTCTCGACCTGTACCGGGACCCCGACCCCTTCCGGGCGCCGCACCCGCGTGAGTTCCATTCGACCGACGACCTTCTCGAGTTCGGGATCATGTGCACGGCCGGGTTCCCCGAACCGAGGACCTTCTCATTGCGCGCCCGGCGACTGCTGGCGGCACGACGCGGCGACTTCGACCTCGTGCACGACAACCAGTGCCTGGGATCGGGTCTGCTGGGCATGCTCGAGGACGGGTGGCCGTTGCTCGCCACGCTCCACCACCCGATCACCGTCGACCGGGTGCTGGCGCTCTCGCACGCCGAGAACGCGTATCGCCGCCTCACCCAGCGACGGTGGTTCGGGTTCCTGGGCATGCAGATGCGGGTGGCGAAGCAGCTGCCCCGCATCGTCACGGTGTCGGAGTCGTCCAAGAGCGACATCGCCGCCCAGATGGGCGTGGAGCTGTCCCGGATGACCGTGGTTCCCGTGGGAGTCGATCACACCGTGTTCCGGCCCCGCCCCGAGCGTCCGCGTATCCCGGGGCGGATCATGGTGACGTCGTCGAGCGACGTCCCCATGAAAGGGCTGGTCCCGCTGCTCGAGGCGTTGGCCAAGCTGCGGACCGAGCGCGACGTCGAGCTGGTCGTGATCGGACGGCCCACCGAAGGCGGGCGGGTGGCTCGCACCATCGACCGGCTCGGGCTCTCCCACGCCGTGCACTGTGTGAGCGGGATCTCCGACGACGAGTTGGCCGGCATGTACGCCGAGGCCCAGGTGGCCGTGGTCCCCTCCCTGTACGAGGGATTCTCCCTGCCCGCCATCGAGGCTATGGCGTGCGGCGTCCCGTTGGTGGCGACAACAGGGGGTGCGCTTCCCGAGGTGGTGGGGGACGACGGCGAGACGGCGTTGTTGGTCACGCCCGACGACCCCGGGGCTCTGGCGGCGGGCATCCGCCGCATTCTCGACGATGACGCGCTGGCGGCGCGCCTCGGAGAGGGTGGGCGCCAGCGCGTGCTCGGGCGCTTCACGTGGGAGGCCACGGCGCGCGGCACCGCCGAGCAGTATCGGTTGCTCCTCGAGGACCACGGCCGCCACCCCGGCTCCGCCACATCGTCCGTGCAGGCCCGAGAGTCGTGCTGACCGTCGACTACCAGCGACTGGGCGTGGGTCGAGGGGAGCGACTGCTCGACCTCGGCTGCGGGGGAGGCCGGCACGCGTTCCAAGCCGTGCGGCTCGGGGCCCGGGTGGTCGCCCTCGACGCCCAGGCGACGGAGGTGGCACAGGTCAGAGACACCATCGGGGCCATGCTCGACGCCGGTGAGGTGCGTTCCGACGACGAGGCGGGCGTGGTGCAGGGAGACGCGTTGCATCTCCCGTTCGCCGACGCCAGCTTCGACCGGGTCATCGCGTCGGAGGTGCTCGAGCACATCCCCGAGGACAGCTCCGCCATGGCCGAGCTGTCCCGGGTGCTGCGGCCGGGAGGGACCATGGCCGTCACCGTGCCGCGCTTCGGGCCCGAGGCCGTGAACTGGGCGCTGTCGAACGACTACCACGACATCCCCGGCGGCCACGTTCGCATCTACCGGCGCTCGACCCTCGTCGAGCGCCTCCGCCGTGCCGGCCTGCGTCCCGTCGCCAGTCATCACGCCCATGCGCTGCACTCGCCGTACTGGTGGTTGCGCTGCTGGGTGGGGCCCCGGCGCGACGACCACCCCGCCGTGCGGGCCTATCACCGTCTTCTTGTGTGGGACATCATGCAGGCACCGCGCCTGACACGGGTGACCGAACGCGTCCTCAACCCACTGCTCGGCAAGAGCCTCGTCGTCTATCTGGAGAAGCCTGCATGACCCGCACCGAAGGAACACTCCCCATCGCGGGCCATGTCACCGAGGCGGGCCATGTCACCGAGGCGGGCCATGTCACCGAGGCGGGCCCCGTGCTCGTGGACCAACCCGTCGTGGCGGCGCTCCCCGAGGTGCCCGGGGTCCTCAGTGCCCAGGAAGTGGTGGCGACCGCGGCGTCGATCGCCGAGGTGCAGCGGCACGACGGGATGATCCCGTGGTTCGAGGGTGGGCACTGCGACCCGTGGAACCATGTGGAGTCGGCCATGGCGCTCAGCGTGGCCGGATTCCACAAAGAGGCCAGCCTCGCCTACCAGTGGCTCGCCGACGTGCAGCTCCCCGACGGGTCGTGGTTCAACTACTACCTGGCCGCCAGCGGGGTGAAGGACTCCCGGCTCGATACCAACGTGTGCGCCTATGTCGCCACCGGCGCCTGGCACAACTTCCGGGTCACGGGCGACATCTCGGTGCTGCGGTCCATGTGGCCCATGCTCGACAAAGCGCTCGAATTCGTGCTGCGCTTCCAACGCGAGGACGGAGCCATCCTGTGGTCGGTGGATCCCGACGGGCATCCCGGTCGCTACCCGCTGCTCACCGGATCGTCGTCGATCTATCACGCCCTGCGCTGCGGCGTGGCGTGCGCCGAGACGCTCGGGGACGAGCGTCCCGACTGGGAGCTCGCCGCCGGTCGCCTGGCGCACACCATCGCCCGTACGCCCGAGGTGTTCGAGCCCAAGCACGAGTTCGCCATGGACTGGTACTACCCGGTGCTCTCGGGGGCGCTGTCGGGGGAGGCCGCCGCGGCCCGCATCGATGCCTGGTGGGACACCTTCGTGCTCGAAGGCCGGGGTGTGCGGTGCGTGTCGACGGGACCGTGGGTCACCGCGGCGGAGACCGCCGAGTGCGCCCTGGCCCTCGACGCCGTGGGGCGACGCCGCGAGGCTCTGGCCCTGCTGACCTGGACGCGGGCGCACCGTCGCGACGACGGCTCGTACTGGACGGGGATCGTCTATCCCGAGATGGAGACGTTCCCTTTCGCCGAGCGCACCACCTACACCGCCGGTGCCATCGTGCTGGCCGCCGACGCGCTGTCCGACGCCACACCGGCGGCAGGGCTGTTTCGCGGCGAGTCGCTGCCCGACTGGCTCGACCTCACCGAGCCCCGCTGGGAGGCACCACCCGTCTGAGGACGCGCAACGAGCCGCACTCGCCGTCTTCGACGAACTCGCCCGACTCGAGCGCCGCGCACCACAGTTCGTACGGGGGCCGACCACCGTCGGCGGGGTCGGGGAACACGTCGTGGATGGCCAGCCACCTGTCCACCGCCACGTGCGGGGACCAGCCCCGGAAGTCCGTCCACGCCGGCGCTTCGCCGTGGCCGCCGTCGATGAAGCACAGGTCGAGCGGGGTCCGCCAGTGCGCGGCGATGGCACCCGAGTGGCCGACGACCCCGACGACGCAGTCCCCGAGCTCAGCCGTGTCGATGGTCCGTCGCCAGAAGGGGAGGGTGTCGATACGTCCGGTGGCCCGATCGACGACCTCGTTGTCGTGGTGGTCCCATCCCGGTTGGTTCTCTTCCGAGCCGTGGTGATGGTCGATGCTGAACAGCACGGCCCCGGTGGCTTCGGCCGCCGCTCCGAGATAGACGGTGGACTTCCCGCACCAGGCGCCGACTTCGACGAACGTGCCCGTGGCGGCAACGGCGGCCCCGGCGCGGCGGGCGGCGTCGAACAGCGCCGCTCCCTCGTCGTCGGGCATGAAGCCCTTGGCGGCACGTGCCTGGGCGAAGAGCCGCTCCGTGCGCTTCTCCACCTCGACTCCTCTCGTGTCGTCGTCGCTCACCCGGTCGCCGCCTGCACAGCCGTGAAGATAGCGAAGCCCGCCAGAATGACGCCCGCCACCTTGCGGATGGTGGCGAGGGGCAGCACGCGCAACAGGACGCGGCCACCGATGACGCCCACCCCCATCACGGTGACGAGGGCCGTCGCCGACCCCACGAAGACCGACCACGGGTTGTGGTACCGGGCCACCAGGTTGGCGGTGAGGATCTGGGTGAGGTCTCCGAGCTCGGCCACCACGATGACGGTGAAGGCCCCCAGCGCCACGCGCCGGTCGGACCGGACCTGCTCCGCCTCCGCTTCGCCTTCTTGGGCCTCGGTCGACTCCTGGACGAGGATCAGGTAGAGCGCGCCGCCGGCGAAGAGCACGGCCACCACGGCCTCGACCCAGCGATGGGGGAGGAGCTCGAGCAGACGGCCCGCCACCACAGCCACGGCGGAGTTCACGATCATGGCCAGGGCGGCGCCGATCCACACCGGAAGCGGCCGGTAGCGGCTCGACATCACGATGGTGGCGATCATCGTCTTGTCGGGGAGTTCGGCGACGAAGATGAGACCGAACGTGATGGCGAGGATCGAAAGGTTCACCGAGCCCGGGTCCCACCGCTCGTGTGACCCGGGCTCGGACGGCGCGCCCCTCCGATCGGGATCAGGAGGCGGGTCAGCGCGTCTCCAGGCGTTGCAATCCGGCGTGCAGCAGGGGGACTGCACGGTCACGCAACGACGCCGCGAACGAGACGTTGATCTCGAGGCGTTCCAGGGACTGGTCGACGGTCCTCTGGCCGATCGCCAGGGGATGGGCCCGCACGAACGTGATGATCTCGGCGGCGAGCAACGGGTCGCGGCACAACGACGTCACCCCGCCGAGCATGCGGGGAAGGATGTTGGCCGGAATGCGCGCCTCGAGCTCGTCCCAGTGCGCCACCACTCGCCCCCACGTGGCCGGGCCGTTGTCGCGATTGGCCAGTAGGAGCTGGATGACGAACGGCGCGTCCTGTGACCGCACCTCGGTGCAGGCGAGCTCGAACGCCCGGGCCGCGAGTGAGGGATCGGCGAAGCCCGCCAACGAGTACAGGTACCGCATCTCCTCCTGGGGTGTGGCGGGGTGGCGGTAATGCTCCAGGAAGGTCTCGAAGTCCTCGAGCCCGCCCGAGGCGCCCACCACGCTGAGGATGGAGGAGGCGAGATCGGGGTCGAGCGCCACGGCGCCGCCTTGGGCCTCCTCGTGCAGTCGGCGCGCGTGAGCCTGGACCTCGGGATCACGGCCGATCGTGCCCAGGGTGGCGACGACCTGGGCCCGCAACGTCGGGGTGCGGGGCCCCTCACCGGTCCCAGGCTCCCAGCCCAGTCGTTGCAGCACCGGGCCCAGCAGGGCCTGCGTGTACGAGGCGACCAGGGCCCGGGCGTCATCGTCCACGGCGCGCTGCAACAGCGACAGTGCTCCGGTGACCTGGGCCCACACGTCGGGGTCGCCCTCGTTGCCGAGCGCCTCGGCCAGGAGAAGGAAGTCCTCGGGCCTCGAGCGCTGACTGATCACGACGGCCCAGGTGTCCCCGAGCAGGTTGAAGCGCTCCAAGAGGTCGAGCGAGCCCATCCGGCTCGCCAGCCGGCGGTGGTGCTCGGGGCTGTAGCGGACGCGGTAGAAGCCCGCCCCCCCGGCGTTCACGACCACGGCGGTCGTGGCCGCGTCGCCCCCGACGTCGACCGGCTCGGGTTCGGGGCCCAGCAGCAGGCGGGTCTCGGCGCCGTCGATCGCCCTGACGATGACCGGCACCCTCCATGTCGAGCCGATGGCGCTCGGTCCGTCGCTGGACGCGTAGCGGAACGGCTCCTGGCGCAACACCGCCGTGCCGGTAGGTGGGTTCGGCCCCTCACTGGTGTCGACCGTGACGAGTGGGAAGCCGCCTTGAAGGATCCAGCTGTCCATGATGTCGCGCACCGGCTCACCACTGGCCTCTTCGATGGCATCCCAGAGGTCGGCCGTCTCGGTGTTGGAAAGCCGGTGTGCTTCGAGGTACCGACGGACGCCGTCGCGGAAGCGGTCGGCGCCGAGATAGCGCTCGAGCATGCGCAGCACTCCGGCGCCCTTTTGGTAGGTGAGGACGTCGAACATGCCTTGGGCCTCTTCGGGCGGCCCCACCGGGTACTCGACCGGGCGCGTGGTGTGGAGGCCGTCGGTGGCCATGGCCGCGTCGCGCGAGATGCCGAACGACACCCATCGCTGCCACTGGGGACGGAAGTCGTCCACGCACAGCAGCTCCATCATCGTGGCGAAGGCCTCGTTGAGCCAGATGCCGTTCCACCACCGCATGGTGACCAGGTCCCCGAACCACATGTGGGCGATCTCGTGCGAAATGACGTCGGCCACCCGCTCGAGCTCGAGGCGCGACGCCCGCTCGGGGTCCACGAGCAGCACCGCCTCACGAAAGGTCACGCAACCCAGGTTTTCCATGGCCCCGAAGGCGAAGTCGGGGATGGCGAGGAGGTCGAGCTTCTCGGCCGGGTACTCGATGCCGAACCAGTCCACGAAGAACTCCAGGGAATGGGCGGCAGCCTCGAGAGCGAACGCGGTGAGCCCGGCCTTGCCCGGGACGTGCACGATGCGTACCGGCGTGCCCCGCACGTCCACCGGCGCGGTGGCGACGAGCGGGCCCACGACGAACGCCACCAGATAGGTGGACATGGGGATGGTGTCGCCGAAACGGACCCGCCGCCCGCCCCGGGGCAGTGGCTCGCTGTCGACCTCGGGGCCGTTGGAATAGGCACCGAGGCCCTCGGGGACGTCGAGGGTGACCGAGAACACCGCTTTGCGGTCGGGCTCGTCAAAGCACGGGAAGGCCCGGCGGGCGTCGGTGGCTTCGAATTGGGTGGTGGCGATGGTGTGGGTGAGGCCGTCCCCGTCGGTGAACGCAGAGCGATAGAAGCCGTGCAGCTTGTCGTTGAGGATCCCCGCGAATTCGATGGAGATCACCGCCGGGCCCGGCGCCAGTGCCGTCCCCGGCGTGAGGACGAGGCGCTCGGAAGTCTCGTCGATGTCGGCGGACAGGGTCTGGCGCTCCCCACCGCCGGGCTCGACCCGGGCGCTGTGGACCGTCAATTCGGCGGCGTGCAGGAAGATCCGGTCCACGGCTTCGTGGACCAGCACCTCGATGTGCACCTCGCCGGTGAAGGTGGCGTTGTCGAGGTCGGGCGTGAGCCGCAACGCATATCGACGGGGCTCGACGCTGTAGGGCAGTCGGTGGCGCGCCGAGGGATCGCCGCGTCCGGTCACGGTCGATTCGGTCATCGGGCGAAGGCTACCCGGGCTTGCTCGGGGCGCTGGTTCTCGAGGAGCGCCACTCCGAGTAGCTTGCCGAACTGTGACTGACGCCTCGCCTGGTCCCGATCCGGTCCCCACAACGTTCGATGTCGTCGCCATCGGCTCTTCCCTGGTCGACGTCCTCACCGACGCCACCGAGGAGGACCTGCACCGAGCCGACTTGGTCAAGGGGTCGATGGCTCTGGTCGACCTGGCCCGGGCGGCGACGCTGTACGGGGCCATGGGGCCTGCCACCGAGGTCTCGGGCGGGTCGGCGGCGAATACGGCCGTGGGTGTCGCCCAACTCGGGGGCCGGGTCGGGTATCTGGGCAAGGTTGCGGCCGACGAGCTCGGCGAGATCTTCCTCCACGACATCGCCGCCGCCGGTGTCGTGCTCGGGCAGACAGCGCGCGTGGAGCCCTCGTCCGACCCCGCCCACGACCGGGCCACCGGACGCTGCCTGGTCTATGTCACCGAGGACGGGGAGCGGACCATGGCGACCCACCTGGGTGTGGCCTCGACGCTGGGCCCCGAGGACCTCGACGAGGACTTCGTAGCCCGAGCGCAGGTGGTGTACCTCGAGGGCTATCTGTGGGACCTGGGGCCGGCCAAGAGCGCCATGCGCAGGGCCATGGAGGTGGCGCACGACGCCGATGCACTGGTGGCGCTGAGCCTCTCCGACCCGTTCTGTGTCCAACGCCACCAGCGGGAGTTCCTCGAGCTGCTGCACGGTGACGTCGACGTGCTGTTCGCCAACGAGGACGAGATCAGTTTGCTGTTCGGCGCCCCCACCTTCGACGACGCCTTGGTCGCGGTCGAAGAGACCGGGATCCTGGCCGCGCTCACCCGGGGCGCGGCGGGGTCGGTGGTCACGGCCGCGTCGGGAGCCCTCCGCATCCCCGCCGACCCGGTGGAGCTGGTGGCGGACACCACCGGGGCGGGAGACCTGTTCGCGGCGGGGTTCCTCTTCGGCCTCACCCACGGCAAGGACCCCGAGAGCTGTGCCCGACTCGGGGGGCTGTGCGCGGCCGAGGTGATCTCGCACCTCGGGGCGCGTCCACGAGCCCATCTGCGCCAACTGGCGTCGGACGCCGGGCTGCTCTGAACGGGGTCAGGGACTCTCGTCGCCGACGGGGGCTTCGGGGGGGAGGTAGACCAGCTCGAGGTCGCCGAGCCGGACGAGCACCGACGCCACCCAGCGGCCCAGTGCCCCCACGGGGCCGGCCAGCGTCGAGGCGTCGTTGAGCGCGGCCTCGTCCAGGCGCAGCGTGCCCTGGTAGGTGGTCTCCACCGCGAACCGGGGATCACCGCCGGGTTCGTGGACCTGTTCGACGACCGGGGCGGCGCGCACCAGGGTGTCCCCGCCGATGGCGGGGCTCTCCTCGGGGAGACAGGCCACCACGGCGGCGAGGTCGGGCATGGCCGCCAGTCGCTGCACGCGCAGGGTGATCTCCAAGACGACTTCGGGAAGGTCGTCGGGGGGCTCGCCGATGGACCAGGAGCGGTAGGCGCTCTGGCTCCACGTGGGCCAGTCCAGGGACAGGTCCGCCCGCACCCGGGGCGGTTTCTCCTCCCCCGGAAGTGAATACGACGTCTCCCACGACACGTCTCCGAGGAACACGTCGACCTGGAAGCGCTCTTCGACCGCCTGACGTTGCAGGAGCGCGTTCTCGAGCGCGGCGCGGGTCTGGGTGATGAGGTCGACGAGGATGTGGTCGAGCATGCCGGACGAGAGGCTACCGTTGGCTGTGCCTCCTGCCGCGGCGAATCCCTGGCTCGGACGTCGCGTGCTCACCTATGCACACCAGTGCGGTGCCTGGGAAGCTCCGTCCTCGACGCTGTTCGCCCTGCACCGTGCGCTCGAGCTCGGCGTCACCGGGATCGAGCTCGACGTCCACGCCACCGCCGATCGCCATCTCGTGGTGTGTCACGACGGCACCGTCGACCGGACCACGAACAGCGCCGGGCCCATCCACGCCATGACCCTGGCGGAGTTACGGGCGCTCGACAACGCCTACTGGTTCACGCCCGGAGGCGACGAGACCCAGGGTCTGGCGCCGGAGTCGTACCCGTATCGAGGGCGCGCCCCCGGGCGCGGGGATTTCGGTGTGGCCACGCTGGGCGAGGTGCTCGACGTCCTCGACGACCACCCCCACGTGGCGCTCAATCTGGACATCAAGCAGACCGCGCCTGCCGTCGAGCCCTATGAGGAGTTGCTCGCCGCCGAGCTGGCCGGCCGGCGGGCCACCGACAGGATCATCGTCGCATCGTTCCTCGACGCCGCCACGGACTCGTTCGCCACGTACGCGCCCCACATCGCCACTTCGGGGGGAACGCTCGCCACCGCCCTGTTCTGGCGGGCGGTGCACGAGGGACAAGATCCACCGTCGTCCTCGCACGTGGCGCTCCAGGTGCCCGCCACCCAAGGAGACCTCGTCGTCGTGGACGAGCTCTTGGTGATCGCCGCGCACGACCATGCCATGGCGATCCACGTGTGGACCATCAACAACGAGCTGGAGATGGCCCGACTCCTCGACCTGGGCGTCGATGGCGTCATCTCGGACCTGCCCACGCCCCTCGTGTCGCTGGTGGCGGCACGGGGCGTGGCCTACCGACCCTGAGGTCGACCCGGCCTTCGAACTACGTGGGCCGGGAGCTCAGCCCCGTCCGCAGTTGGGCCGCTTGCCGTGGTTGGCCTTCTTCTTGCTCCGGATCTTGCGCTTGACCGTGCGTTTGGACATGGCGGACCACGCTATCGGGTCGAGGACCCTGCCTCGACCGGCGTGCCTGAGGGTGCGTCGTCGGCCAGCCGATAGCGTCTCGAGCAATGGAACGACTGGGTCTCGTCGGATTGCCCAACGCAGGCAAGACGTCGTTGTTCAACGCCCTGACCGGTGCCGAGGCCGCTGTGGCACCCCATCCCTTCACCACGACCGAGACCACGGTTGCCGCCGCGCCCTTGCCCGACGCGCGCCTCGACGCCCTGGCGCACATGAGCGCCAGCCGCAAGGTGGTGCGGGCCGGCATGGAGGTGGTCGACATCGCCGGGCTGGTCCCAGGCTCGTCGACCGGTGAGGGGCTCGGGAACCGATTCCTGGCCGGTATCCGAGAGGTCGACGCACTGTGCGTGGTGCTCCGGGCCTTCGAGGACCCCGAGGTGCCGGGCGACACGAACCCCGTCGAGGCGTTGGCCACACTCGAGCTCGAGCTGGTGCTCGCCGACATGGCGACGGTCGAGACCCAGCTCGATAAGCGCCGTCGCGCCGCCAAGTCCGACAAGAGCCTGGCCGGTGAGATCGCGGCGATGGAGCGGGCTTCGAAGGAGCTGTCGTCCGGTGTCCCGCTGTATCGGTCGGGGCTCGGCGTCGACGACCGTGGTGCGATCAAGAGCCTGTTCCTGCTCACCGACAAGCCGGTGCTGGCCGTGGTCAACTTGGGCGAGGACCAGCTCGAGCGCTCCGACGAGCTGGCCGGGGCGGTGACCACCGCGCTCGAAGGGCACGGAGAGGCGCTCGGGGTGTGCTTGCAGCTCGAGGCGGAAGCGGCCCGGCTCACGCCCGACGAGCGGGCCGAGCTTCTCGAAGGGCTCGGGCTCGGAGCCGGGGCCCTCTCCCGGGTGGCACAGCGTGCCTACCTGTTGCTGGGGCGGCGCGTCTTTCTCACCACCGGCGACAAGGAGTCGCGCGCCTGGAGCTTCCGCGCCGGGGCCAACGCGGCGGAATGCGCGGGCGTGATCCATTCGGACCTCCAGCGTGGATTCATCCGCGCCGAGGTCATTCACTGGGACGAGCTCATCGAGCTCGGGTCGTGGGCGAAAGCGAAAGCGGCGGGCCGGCTCCGCCTCGAGGGCAAGGACTACGAGGTCGCCGACGGCGACGTGCTCGAGATCCGCTTCAACGTGTGAGCGTGCCGGGGCCACGGTGACGTCGACGACGTGGTTGCTGCGTGACGGCGCCGTGCTGGCGAACGCCGACGTCGCCAGCACCTACGCCGAGCGCCTCCGTGGCCTGTTGGGACGGTCGGCCTACGAGGGGGCCTTCGTGCTCCCGCGTACCCGGTCGGTCCACAGCTTGGGCATGGGATTCGCCATCGACGTGGCCTTTCTCGACCGCCAACTCTGTGTGGTCGACGTCATCTGTCTCGCGCCGTGGCGGATGTCACTGCCGCGCTGGCGCGCCCGGATGGTGATCGAGGCCGAGGCGGGAGCCTTCGAGCGCTGGGGCCTGCGCGTCGGGGACAAGCTCGAGCTCCACGAGCCCAGTGATCCGTGAACCTGGGGCGGGGACGCTCGTGCTCGTGTCCACGCCGATCGGGAATCTAGGGGATCTGTCGCCGCGGGCCGTCGAGACGCTGGCGCACGCCGACATCGTGTGTTGTGAGGACACCCGCCGCACCCGGGGGCTGTTGACCCACGCCGGCTTGACCGGGATCAGGCTGCTGTCGCTGCACGACCACAACGAGATGGCGCGGGTCGAGGCCGTCCTCGGGCATCTGGCCCAGGGACGGACCGTCGCCGTGGTCAGCGACGCCGGCATGCCGGCGGTGTCGGACCCCGGTGCCCGTCTGGTGGCTGCCGCGGTGGAGGCCGGCTTTGCCGTGAGCACGGTGCCGGGCCCGAGCGCGGCCTTGGCGGCGCTGGTGGTGAGCGGGCTCCCCACCGACCGCTTCTGTTTCGAGGGCTTTCTGCCCCGGCGCGGCGCCGAGCGCCGCCGCCGGATCGAAGCGGTCGCCGCCCAGGCGTGCACCGTCATCATCTTCGAGGCCCCGGGACGGCTGGCGACGACGTTGGGCGATCTCCTCGGTGCGTGCGGTCCCGACCGCCGCGTGGTCGTGGCCCGCGAGCTCACCAAGCTCCACGAGGAAGTATGGCGGGGGACCCTGGCCGAGGCTTCGGCCACCTTCGCCGAGCGCGAGGTGCGGGGTGAGGTCGTGGTGGTGGTGGCGGCCGACCCCGACGCCGGTCGTGCCCCGGGCGACGAGGACGTGGTCGACGCGCTGCGGGGACGGCTCGAGGCTGGTGACACCCTGCGTGACGCGGCGGCCGGGGTGGCGGGGCAGCTCGGGACCTCGCGCCGGCGCGCCTATGACCTGGCGCTCGGGCTGCGCCGGAATGCGAAGTCGTGAACGATGGTTGGATACAGCAGATCGAAGAGAGGAATGTGATGGTGGGCAGATTCGGATTGGACAAGAGCCAGGCTCCGGCGGTGGAGCCTGGTGACGCACCCGAGGGCCTGGCCCTGGCGACCTTCGCGGCCGGGTGCTTCTGGGGCGTCGAGGAGTTCTTCCTCGCCGTCCCCGGGGTGGTCGACGCCGTTTCGGGCTACACCGGTGGGGCGCGGCCCCAGCCGACCTACGAGCAGGTGTGCTCGGGGGCGACGGGGCACGCCGAAGCGGTCTTGGTGACCTTCGATCCCACCAAGGTGTCGTACGATCACCTGCTCGAGGAGTTCTGGCGTCATCACGACCCCACCACGCCCAACCGACAGGGCCCGGACGTGGGGACGCAGTACCGTTCGGCGGTCTTCGTCCATGATGCCGAGCAGGAGCGCCTGGCCAAGGAGTCTCTCGAGCAGTACCAGCACCGCTTTGGCCGGCCCATCGTGACCGAGGTGTCGCCCGCCACCACGTTCTGGCCGGCCGAGGCGTACCACCAGCGGTACGTGGAGCGCACCGGCCACGGGGCGTGTCACGTGGCCAACTGGTAGCGGGTCGGGACCGCTCGACAGGGCCGGTGCCGAGCCGGCTCGGACCGGGGCTCGGCGGGCGGTCGGTACGCTACGTCGGTGCCCAAATTCTATGTGACGACGCCGATCTACTACGTGAACGACGTGCCCCATATCGGGCACGCGTACACGATGGTGATCGCCGACGCACTGGCTCGGTGGCACCGGCTCCTAGGTGACGATGTCTTCTTCCTCACGGGAACCGACGAGCACGGAGACAAGATCGCCCGCGCCGCCGAGGCGCACGGGGTGTCCCCGAAGGATTGGGTGGATTCCACCTCACGGCGCTTCATCGAGGCGTGGGAAGGGCTCGGGATCTCCAACGACGACTTCATCCGGACCACCGAGCCCCGCCACCACCTCGCCGTCCAGCAGTTCCTCCAAAAGATCCACGACAACGGCTTCACCGAGCTCGGTGTCTACAGCGGGCTGTACTGCGTGGCGTGCGAGGACTACAAGAAGGAGTCCGAGCTCATCGACGGCAATTGCCCGATCCATGGCACGCCGGTGGAACTGCTCGAGGAGGAGAACTACTTCTTCAAGTTGAGCGCCTTCGAGGGGAGGTTGCTCGAGTGGTACGAGGCCCACCCCGACGCCGTTCGCCCGTCGTCGAAGCGCAACGAAGCCCTCGGCATCATCAAGGGCGGACTCGAGGACATCTCGATCACCCGCACCTCCACCCGTTGGGGGGTCGAGGTGCCATGGGACTCGGCCCATGTCTTCTACGTCTGGTACGACGCGCTGGTCAACTATCTCACCGCCATCGGGTACGGCGAGGACACGGCGCGCTTCGACGCGTGGTGGCCGGCGGTCCACCACATCCTGGGGAAGGACATCATCAGGTTCCACTGCGTGTGGTGGCCGGCGATGTGCATGGCGGCGGGCATCGATCCTCCTGCGCACCTGCTGGTGCACGGGTGGTTGCTGGTGTCGGGCGAGAAGATGTCGAAGTCCAAGGCCAATCAGATCGCCCCGAGCGATCTGACCGACGATTTCGGCGTCGACGCCGTCCGCTACTTCCTCCTGCGGGACACGCCCTTCGGGACCGACGGCGACTTCTCCTACGAGGGCATCACCGCCCGCTACAACGCCGATCTGGCCAATAACCTCGGGAACCTCCTGGCCCGCGTGGCGACGGTGGTGGGGTCGAAATGCGGCGGGCTCGGGCCCCGGCCCGATCCCGACAGCCGGCTCGGCACCGTGAGCGCCTCCGTGGTCCACGACGCCACCGTGGCGTGGGGTGAGGGGCAGCCGCACCTCGCGCTCGAGGCGACGTGGCGACTCATCCGTGAGACCAACGCCGAGCTCGAGACGACCGAGCCCTGGAAGCAAGAGCCCGGGCCCGAGGTGTCGAAGGTGCTCGGCAGCGCGCTCGAGGCGCTTCGCATCGTCGCCGTGCTGGTCTCGCCGGCCATGCCGGACACGAGCGCCGAGATCTGGCGCCGACTCGGCCTCGAGGGACGCCCCCAGGATGGCCGGCTGCCGCAGGACGCGACGTGGGGTGGCTACGGGGGTGGCCTGCCGGTGGAGAAGGCGTCGCCGTTGTTCCCCCGACGAAGCGAGTGACGCCGGTGGCCCCCGAACCGCCCCCGGTCGCTCGTTGGATCGACTCGCACTGCCATATCCAGGATCATTACCGGCCTGAGGGGGACGAGCTGTTCTCGGTGCTGACCGAGGCGGCCGGCGCCGGGGTGAGCGGTGTGGTGTGTGTGGGGACCGACGCCGCCACCTCCCGCCAAGCCGTGGAGTTGGCCAGGCGTGTGCGCGGCGCCATGGCCTCGGGCCCTCACCGTCCGGCCCTCCCCGGTGATTTCGGGGTGTGGGCCACGATGGGGTTGCACCCGCACGAGGCTTCCCACGGTGTCGAGGAGCTCCACGGCGCGCTTCGAGACGAGTTGGAAGCTGGACGGGGGCTCGTCGTGGCCGTGGGGGAGTGCGGGTTCGACTACCACTACGAGCACTCGCCACGCCCCGCGCAACGTGAGGCCTTCGCGGCGCAGGTCGAGCTGGCGCGCCACTACAACCTCACGCTCGTCGTCCACTCGCGCGACGCGTGGGACGACACAGTCGACGTGTTGCGGGGCGCCGGCCCACCACCGCGTACCGTGCTGCACTGCTTCACCGGAGGGCCTGACGAGGCACGGCGCTGCCTCGATCTCGGCGCCTTCCTGTCGTTCAGCGGCATCGTGACGTTCAAGGGTGCACAGGACGTGCGCGACGCGGCCGCACTGTGCCCGTTCGATCGACTCCTGGTCGAGACCGACGCTCCGTTTCTGGCTCCCGTCCCACACCGGGGCAAGCAGAACCGACCCGCATGGGTCGTCGAAGTCGGTGAGGCCGTGGCACACATCAAGGGCGTCACGCCGTTCGCACTCGCCGACACCTGCACGTCCGCCACGCGTGCCGCATTCGCCCTCACGTGAAACACGACGCACTCGGGCCAGACCAGCAAGAATCGGTGTGGCGACCAAAGTGCGCTCGGTGGCGAATTATCCCCACAAATACGTGTTTTCCACAGGGCTGGAAAGACTGGTGTTCGTGGCAGGTAGTCCTTTTGCCACGCTCTGTCGTTTCTCGTCAACGCGGCGAAATTTGACGTTCACTCGTACTCGAGCGGCGACATCTTGAAACCGACCGTGGAATTGATGGTGCGCGCGACGTCGCCTAGCGTCAGTGGTGATCCCGACGCAGTTGACATGGAGTCCGCAGAGGAAGGGTGGAGATCTGAGGACCCGCAGCGCCGGGGGGTGGCGGCATGGTGTGCAGCTGGGGTGTTGTCTCGCCTTGGTTGTGGTGCCGCTCCTCCTGCTGGCAACACCGCAGCGCGCGACGCTGCACGGCTCGAGGCACCATGCCGGTGCCGCTCGAGGCCGCGGCGACGAGACGCTGACGCGCCTGTCCACGTCGTGGACGACACCGGTGGGTTTCGCCGACCTCGTCGACGTCGCCACGCGGTCGGGCGCGTCGGTGACCCGCACCAGCTCGGCCGCCGACGAGGCCGGACCCCATACCCACGTCGTGAACGTGTCGTTCCGCCAGGTCCTGCCGACTACGACCACCACCACGGCACCAGCGGCCCCCGTGGCCACCCCCAAGCCGGCTGCCGCGGTGTCGATGGCGGTGGTCCCGGCTCCCAAGCCCCCGGCTCCGAAGCCAGTCACGACGGCACCCGCGCCGCCGGCCCACGGCAGCGTCGGACTGGCGTCGTGGTACCGGTCGCCGGACGGCACTTGTGCCAGTCCCTCCCTGGCGTTCGGCACCGTGGTCACGGTGACCGACGTCTCGACCGGAGCGTCGGCCCGGTGCACCGTCGACGACCGCGAAGCGCACAACCCGGGACGGGTGATCGACCTCTCTCCCGCCACGTTCTCCCAGCTGGCGAGCCTGGTGGTCGGCGTGTTCGAGGTGCGCCTCAGCTGGTGAGCCGCCGGCGCCCCCCGGCGGCGGCACCCTACGTCGCGTGACGCTCTCCCGCCGCCAGGTCCGCGACATCCTCGACCAGCACGGACTGGCCCCCAGCCGGGCCCTGGGCCAGAACTTCGTCGTCGACGCCAACACCGTGCGACGTATCGCCCGGCTGTCGGGAGTCGGGCCCGACACGCCTGTGGTCGAGATCGGCGCCGGCCTCGGTGCGCTCACGCTGGCGCTGGTCGAGACTGGCGCGGTCGTCACGGCGGTGGAGATCGACCGCGGGCTCGTGCCATTGCTGCGCGGTCAGGTCGAACCCCACGGTGTGCGAGTGATCGAAGCCGATGCCATGACCCTCGACTGGCCCGAGCTCCTCGCCCCGGTCGTGTCGTCGCCGCGCCCCGGGCCGTGGGTGCTGGTGGCGAACCTGCCCTACAACGTGGCCGTCCCCGTGGTGCTGCGCGCCCTCGACGAAGCCCCGAACCTGGGTTCGATGCTCGTCATGGTCCAACGCGAAGTGGGTGAACGGCTCGCGGCCCGGCCCGGCGACAAGGCCTACGGAGCGGTGTCGGTCAAGGTCGCCTACCACGCCACGGCACGCGTCGTGGGGCGCGTGCCGGCGTCGGTGTTCGTGCCCCGGCCCGCGGTGGAGTCGGTCCTGGTGCGCATCGAACGCCGTCCCGTTGTGGCCGTCGATCCTGCCGTTGTCCCGGCCTCGAGGATCTTCGAGCTGGTGCGAGCGGGCTTCGGGCATCGACGGAAGATGCTCCGCCAGTCCCTGGCCGGGGTGGTCCCGCTCGACGCCTTTGCTGCCGCGGGCATCAGCCCCGAGGCGCGCGCCGAGAATCTCGCCGTGGAGGAATGGGGGAGACTGGCGGCGTGCGCTCCCCAAGACCCCGAATCGTGACCGGCGGGGGGACACGATGGGGGTGACCGTCACTGCCCCTGCCAAGCTCACGTTGTCGCTGCGCGTGACCGGAGTCCGGGCCGACAGTCTGCATCTTCTCGACGCCGAGATGGTGTCGATCGACCTTGCCGACACGCTCACGTTCGAACCGGGTTCGGGAATCACCGTGGACGACGAGGTGTGCGGGGGGCTCGGTGTCGGGGACGTGCCCCTCGGCCCCGAGAACCTGGTGCTGCGGGCGCTCGACGTCACGCGTCGGCGCGCCGCGGTGCGTCTCGTAAAGCGCATCCCCGTCGGTGCAGGCCTCGGCGGCGGGTCCGCCGACGCCGCCGCCGTCCTGCGCTGGGCGGGGTCGACCGACCTCGCCCTGGCGGTCGGCCTCGGTGCCGACGTCCCGTTCTGCGTGCGCGGCGGACGGTCCCGGGTCACCGGGGTGGGGGAGCAGGTCGAGCCCCTCGCCTTCGAAGCGCGCCGCTTCGTCCTGCTGCTCCCACCGTTGTCGGTCGACACCGGTGCGGTTTACCGGCAGTGGGACGAGCGACGGGCCCGGTTCTCCGCTGCTGGCGACGGGGACGCCGGTGACGGCGACGCCAGTGCGAACGACCTCGAGGCCGCTGCCATCGACGTGGTGCCGGCGCTGGCGCGCTGGCGTGACGCGTTTGCGTCGCTCACGGGCCGGCGACCACGTCTGGCGGGAAGTGGCTCGTCGTGGTTCGTCGAAGGCGACTGCCGCGCTCTGGGCATCGCCGGAGACGACTTCGTGGCGATCGACGACGAGCGCGCGCCGTTGATCGAGGCGCGCACGGTGCCGGCCCACCCTGTTGTTTGAACGGCGCGTGTGTGAACGGCGCGTGTGTGAACGGCGCGTGTGTGATCAGCGTGCTGAAGGGCGCGTGCCTGAAGGGCGCGAAGGGCCCAGAGGAGAAGCGACGTTCTTGCGTTCAGACCTGAGAATGCAGCGAGAAGGAGTGGGAATTACTTCCCGGCGGCCCGTCGTTGCCAACGGGTGGCCTTCAGCATCTTCTTGTGCTTCTTCTTGCGCATGCGCTTGCGGCGCTTCTTGATCAACGATCCCATGTCTACGTGCAGGTTAGCGGCCTTTCGTCGACGACCGCCAAGTAGCCTCTGCGCCGGAAAGAGCGGAGGGACCCGGGAGGTGGACCGTGGGGTACCAACTTGTCGCCGTCGACCACGTCCAGCTGGCGATGCCCCGGGGCGGGGAGCCCGAGGCCCGGGATTTCTACCAAGCCGTCCTGGGGCTCGAGGAACGGCCCAAGCCGGCGGTCCTCGCCGCCCGGGGCGGGTGTTGGTTCTCCAACGGCCGGGTGGCGCTGCATCTCGGGGTCGAGGAGGACTTCCGCCCGGCCCGCAAGGCCCACCCCGCCTTGGTGGTGGAGGACCTCGACGCCCTGTGCGGATCGCTCGAGTCGGCTGGTCACCGGGTGCTGTTCGACGGCGAGGTGCCCGGCGTGCGCCACTGCTACGTCGACGACCCCTTCGGCAATCGAATCGAGTTGATCGAGGCGTGACATCCTACGGGAGGACCGACGCAGCGCCCCTTGGCGGGTAGTTCAATCGGCAGAACGCCGGCCTTTGGAGCCGGATGTTGGAGGTTCGAGCCCTCCCCCGCCAGCCACCAGCCATCATTCGACCCCGGGAGCGCCGCTGCTCGGGGTCGGTCTCGCTCGCCGTCAGCCGCGATCCGTAGGGTGTGGCGGGCCGCGCCGGGGGCGATGCCCTGGGAGCGTCCCGGCGCGAGAGGATGATGGGTCTTGCCACGGACCACCGACAACCGACAACGGACCACGCCCGACCCGGCGCATCCGGCCCACAACCGGTGGCGCCCGACCTGGGGCCGATGGGGACCTCCGGCCCGGGCGACGTCTTTGGCCGGCTGGGCGCTGCTGCCGTTGCGGGCCTTCCTGGGTGCCACGTTCATCTTCGCCGGGCTGCAGAAGCTCGCCAACCCGGGGTTCTTCGACGCCTCGAACCCGACGTCGATCCAAGCCCAGCTGGCCTCGGCGGCACGCGTGAGCCCGATCCACGCGCTGATCACCCATCTGCAGCACGCCGCGGTCCCCCTGGGGGTGGCCATCTCCCTGGGCGAACTCGCCGTCGGTGCGGCCACGCTCGTCGGGCTGTGGTCACGAGCCGCCGCGGTGGGCGGGATGCTCCTGTCGTTGAGCCTGTTCCTGACGGTGAGCTACCACTCCAGCCCCTATTACACGGGATCCGACATCGTCTTCCTCTTCGCCTGGACCCCCCTGCTCGTGGCGGGGGCGGGCGGCGTGCTGTCGGTGGACTCCGTGGCGCGTGACATGGCCCGGGCGCGCGCCGGCGCCGGGCCCGCCACGATGGTCCCCGTCTCCTTCGACGTCGTCCAGCGAGCCTGTGGCGTGTATGACGCCGGTCGGTGTCGAGCCATGTCGGGTGCCGCCTGTGCGCCGGCTCCGTGCCCCTATCTTCGACAAGCACCGAGCGCGACACCGGCGCCGGCACTCGGGGACATCGACCGGCGGACCTTCACGCTCCAGGGCGTCTTCGCCGGCGTCCTGGCGGGCGTGGGCCTGGGAGGCGCAGGGCTGGCGGCGGGCCTGGGCCGGCTAGGAGGGAAGTCGGGGCCATCGGCCACCCCCGTGCTGCCCCCGCCCTCATCGAGCGCCACCACCGGGACCACCGGTTCGGGGTCGGGCCCCACGACCACAGCGGTCGGACGACCGTCGGGCACGCGCATCGCGTCCGCCAGCGCCGTACCCGTGGGCGGCTCGGCCATCTTTCAGGACCCGAAGTCCGGCGACCCCGGCATCGTGGTGCACCCCGAGTCCGGGACATTCGCCGCTTTCGACGCCGTGTGTCCGCACGAAGGGTGCATCGTGGCGTTCTCGCCACCGGACAAGAAGTTCATCTGCCCGTGCCACGGGTCGGAGTACAACGGCGCCACCGGTGCGTTGCTGCGCGGTCCCTCGCCGAGGGGTCTGGGGCGCATCACGGTGAAAGAGGGCGCCGACGGAGGGCTCTACGTCACCTGAGTCCCGCCGTCACCTGAGTCCCGCCGTCACCTGAGTCCCGCCGTCACCTGAGTGCGGACGTCTCGACCCGCGGTCGGGGGTCGCTCAGTTGATGACGGTGCGCTCGCCGTCGGGGACGAAGTCCGGCGCCATCATGAGCCGGAAGCGCATGACGTCGTCACAGTGCCGGCACCGGGTGCCACGTGGCGTGATGCGACAGGCCATCACGCCGGCGAGATGGGGCATGTCGTAGCCGGCACACGTCTTGCCGTCGAGCTCCTCGGAGCAGTAAGCGATCTCACCGTCGCGATGCAAGACGAGGCAGCCGTCACAGATCAACACCGCACCCCCCTCACTTCGCCTCGTCCTCGAACCACGGGCCCCTGTGTCAACTATGGAATCGGCGTGAGCGCGGTTCGGGTCGAACAAGTGATGCACAACGGATTCCCACTGCGGGTGGTGGCAGTGTCGGGCACGACGGGGAACGTGACAGCAATGTGCAGATCGTCGGTGCCGGGAGCGGCCAGACCGATGGCTTCAGACCGGGGCCACGGTGACCGGCGCCAGGGTCAGCGGCGCTGCGCTGCAGTACGCGCAGGGGTCGCCGTCGACCACCCGACAGGCGAAGAAGCCTCCCCGATGGGGATGGTCTTCACCCGCACACTTGCGCCCGGCAGCCTGCTCGGTGCAGTAGGCGACCGTCCCGTCGCGGTGCACCACCAGCTGACCGTGGCAACTCCTCATAGTCGTGCGCTCTCCTCCATGCCGCTCGAGTCAGGACCTGTCACGAGCGGCCCCCCAACTCCGGCACCACGCTCGGCGGGAACTTCTCTTCACGAATATCGGCGCCGTGCGTGGGCGGCTTGAGGATTTCGCAACGTCTCCCCAACACAGGCCGCGATCGGTGATGAGGCTCGTCGATGCGCCCCCGCCCCTAGCGGAAGTCGCGAGATCCCTGGACGACGGGGGCGGGCCCGAGGTCGAGGGGGACGATCTTCTCGGCCACGACACTCACCACCCCGTCCACCCGCTCGATGCGCCCCCGGACCAGGAGGGCCGGTGCCCCCCGGGCCACGGGTCGCCACCGGGCCCAGGCGCCGGGGGAGCAGATGACGTTGACCATGCCGGTCTCGTCCTCGAGGTTGAGGAACACGGTGCCCTTGGCGCTCTCGGGGCGCTGACGATGCGTGACCACGCCGCCCACGAACACCTTGCCGTCGGTCTCCGCCCCCACCAACCGGCCGGCGGGGATCACCCCCATGGCGTCGAGGCGGGGGCGGGCGAGTTCCACCGCGGTCATCCCCACGGTGAGGCCGGTGGCCCACATGTCGGCTTCCACCTCCTCGAGCGGGGTGAGGTCGGGAAGCGGTGGTGCCACTTCGCCCGAGACGAGCCCCGGCAGTCGCTGCGCGGTGCCGTGCGCGAGCGCGCCGGCGGCCCACAGCGTCCGGCGCCTTCCGTGCATCTCCGGGGCGCCGTCGCGCGGGGAGAGCCCTTCGAGGGCGCTGGCGGTGGCGAGCGCCTCGAGTTGGGGGCGCCCCGTCCCGGTCCGGCGCACCAGGTCCTCCACCGACGAATAAGGGCCGCTCTCGCCGATGCGTCGTGCCACGGCCTCGCCGATCCCGCGCACCGAGGTGAGCCCCAACCTGACCTCGGGTTGGCGATCGTCGGCGGTGACGGCGAGCCCCCACTCCAACGTGGCTTGCACCCCCGACGCGTCGACGTGCGGGCGGTGCACCGTCACCCCGTGACGACGGGCATCGGCCACCAACGACTGTGGTGACCAGAACCCCATGGGCTGCGCGTTGAGCAGCCCGGCACAAAATGCCGCCGGGTAGTGCAACTTGAGCCACGCACTCGAGTACACGAGGTACGCGAACGACACGGCGTGGCTTTCGGGAAAGCCGAAGTTGGCGAAGGCGGCCAGCTTGTCCACGATCTCTCGTGCCACCGCGCCGGTGATGCCGCGCTCGGCCATGCCGGCGAAGAGCCGCTCCGACAGCCGGGCCATGCGCGCCCCGGACCGCTTGGCGCTCATGGCCTGGCGGAGCTCGTCGGCCTCGGCGGGGGTGAACCCCGCCGCGTCGATGGCGATGTGCATGAGCTGTTCCTGGAATAGCGGCACCCCGAGTGTCTTGGCCAGCGCTCGTGTGAGCAACGGGTGCGGGGGGTCGGGGGCTTCGAGGCCCTGGCGCCGACGGATGTAGGGGTGCACCGACCCCCCCTGGATGGGGCCGGGTCGGATGATGGCCACCTCGATGACGAGATCGGCGAAGCAGCGCGGCCGGATACGGGGCAGTGTGGCCATCTGGGCCCGGCTCTCCACCTGGAACACCCCCACGGTGTCGGCCCGGCACAACATGTCGTAGACGGCGTCCTCCTGCTCGAGCATGGCCAGGTCGATCTGGGCGCCGTGGGTGGCCCGGATCAGGTCGACGGTGAGGTGCACCGCCTCGAGCATGCCCAGCCCCAGCAGGTCGAACTTGACGAGGCCGGCCGCGGCACAGTCGTCTTTGTCCCATTGCAGGGCACTGCGTCCCGGGTGGCGCGCCCACTCCACCGGGCACACCTCGTCGACGGGTCGGTCGCAGAGCACCATCCCTCCCGAATGCAGGCCGAGATGGCGGGGGAAGTCGAGGATGTCGCGCGCCAGCTGCCCCACCAGCGGGGGCAGAGGACCGCCGCGGTCGAGTGGCTCACCACGGTCGACGGCCTTGGCCCACGCGTCCACGTCCTCGGGGCTGTGGCCCAGGGCCTTGCCCACGTCGCGGATGGCGGAGCGGGCGCGATAGGTGATGACGTTGGCGACCTGCGCCGCGCAGTGTCGGCCGTAACGCTCGTAGACGTAGGTGATGACCTCCTCTCGCCGGCCCGACTCGATGTCGACGTCGATGTCGGGCGGCCCGTCGCGCTCGGGGGAGAGGAACCGTTCGAACAGCAGCCCCAGGGCCACGGGGTCGGCGCGGGTGATGCCGAGCGCGAAGCAGACCGCGGAGTTGGCGGCCGAGCCCCGGCCCTGGCAGTAGATGTCCTGGCGGCGGCAGAACTCCACGATGTCCCAGACGATGAGGAAGTACCCGGCGTACCCCAGGGTGCCGATCACCTCGAGCTCGTGATGGATCTGGGCCCACGCTCCGGGCACCCGCTCTCTGGTCGGCGGGCCGTAGCGGTCCCGCGCGCCGCGGCCCACCAGCTCCACCAACCAGCTGTGCTCGTCGTACCCGGCGGGCACCTCGCAGTCGGGGAGCCCCGGAGCCACCAGGTGGAGGTCGAAGGCGCACCCCCGGCCGATCTCGGCGGCCCGGGCCACCGCGCCGGGCCAGCGGGCGAAGCGGCGTTCTTGCTCCGCGCCCGAGCGCAGATGGGCGGTAGCGGCGGAGGGGAGCCAGCCGTCGAGCTCGGCCAGCGGTTGCCGGGCCCGCACCGCGGCCAGGGTGGTGGCGAGCGGGCGCCGGGCCGGCGTGGCGTAGTGGACGTTGTTGGTGGCCACCAGGTCCACGCCCCGGGTGACCCCCAGTTGGGCGAGGGCGTCGTTGCGCGCTGTGTCGAGGGGGTCGCCGTGGTCCCAGAGTTCCACCGCCACGTCCTCCCGGCCGAAGGCCTCGACCAGCCGGTCGAGCTCGCGGCCGGCCGCAGCGGGGCCGGCGGTGGTGAGCGCGGTGGCGACCGCACCCTTGCGACATCCCGTCAGGACGACCCAGTGCCCGCCGTGGCCGTGGCCGCGGTGATGGCGGGCCAGGTCCTCCAGGGTGCAGGCGGGCCTGCCCTTCTCCCCGCCGGCCAGGTGGGCCTCGGTGATGGCCCGGCTCAGACGGGCGTACCCCTCGGGGTCGCGGGCCAGGACCACCAGGTGCGTGCCGAGCGGGTCCGGGGCCCCGGTGCGCCCCTTCGACCGGCCCCCCTCCACCAGGGTCAGCTCGGACCCGAACACCGACGCCATCCCCAGGGCCCGGGCCGTCTCGGCGAAGCGGACCACCCCGTACAGGCCGTCGTGGTCGGTGAGGGCGAGGGCGTCGAGGCCGAGCCGGGCCGCCTCGGAAACGAGCTCCTCGGGATGCGAGGCACCGTCGAGGAAGCTGAAGTTGGAATGGCAGTGGAGCTCCGCGTAGGGGGCGGTCATGGTGGCGCCGACCCCTCAGTCGTAGGTGGCTTCCAGCCACCAGCCCCCGCGCTCGCGCGTGAGCAGGTGGGCGGTACGGGCGGTGACGACCTGCATGCGGGCCTGGCGGCGCCGGCCCCGGACGGACCACCACCGCTCGTCGGACGGCCAGGGCCCCGCCCATCCGGTGACCTCGACCCAGGCCCCTCCCGCCACCGACAGCCGGGCGGGGACGGTGGTGGCCATCCCGCCCCCGGTGACCCCCACGGACCTGCCGGTGTCGTCGGTGAGCAGGGCGGGGAGGAGACGGCCGAGGACCACGGCGGGCGCAGGCGGTGGGACCTGTCCCGGCCATGGCCCTCCCGGGACCGTGCCGACCCGGGTGCGGTCCTCGTCCGGGGCCCCACCCGGATCCCCGCCGTCTCGGCCGGGTCCGGGCCAGGGGACGAACCGGGCGCGCTGGGCCGGGCCCCGCCCACCCTGGAGCCGGCCCCGGACCACGGCTTCGGGACCGAGGAGCTCCTGGACACCGGCCACGGCCCGGGCGGCCCGGGCATCGGCGTCGGACGAGTCCCCCCAGAACCCGACCTGTCGTGTCACCACGGCGGCGGCGACCCCGGGCCGGGCCGAAGGGAACAAGAGCCGGAAGCCGGGCAGCTCCCCTTCGACTCCCCGGGCCACCTGCTGGCACCGGGCGCCTTCCTTCCCGAATCGGGCGAGCACCTCGGGGCCCGGCAGGGCGGCGAACATGCCCAGGGTGCGCACCCCCAGGCGGACGAGCAGGTCGGCGAGCTCAGGCCGGTCGAGGCTGGCCACCGGCCACGGGGCGAGGAACGAGGGGGTCTCGCCCGGGGGGACGATCACCGGCCCGCCCGCCAGCCCGGCGCGGGCGGCCAGGACGGCGGCGAACAGGCCGTCGGCCACCCCCACCCCGGCAGCCAGCCCGGCCGTCCCCAGGCCGGCTGGCTCTCGGGCCGTCCCCAGGCCGGCTGGCTCTCGGGCCGTCCCCAGGCCGGCAACGGCCTCGGCGGCCATGTGGGCCAGCACCGCGTCTCCTCCGAAGTAGCGCGACGGGCCCCGGGTGGGCACGGCGCACACCCCGGGACGCACGGGGTCGACGCGCGTGGCGAACGCCCCCAGGGCCGCCACCACGGCGTCGAACGCCCGTGCCTCTCGGCCGAGCTCCTGTTCCTCAAGGATGCCGGGGCACCAGATCGCGAGCAGCCGCTGCACCTTCTCCCTCCACCTCTCTATTGCTGTTGCTGTTGTCGCTGTTGTCCGGCCCACCCGCCACCACCTGGCCCGAGGGGGCCGGGAGCCACAGGCCCACCCGCACCGGTCGGGCGGCGGCACGGCGACCGCAGGCCCGGACCTCCAGGTGACGACCCTGGAGATGGCCGTGGCCGGCCTCGACCCCCTCCCATTTCCCGGCTTCGACGGTGAGCTGGACATCGGCCCCCTCGGGCCACCCCCGGGACCCCAGCACCACCAGCACCCCCCGGCGCTCGCGGGCGCGGGCGGCCAGCCGGCGGGCCACCCCCGGTCGCACGACCCCGGGCGGTCGGACGAGCACGGCGTCCATGCCGTCGAAGAGGGTGGCCGCCACCTGGGCCCACAGGGGCCCGGGACGGGGGACGAGCACGAGGTGCCCGAGGTTCACCCCGAGCTCGGCACAGGCCACCATCCCCGGGTCGGCCGTGCCCACGGCTGCGCACCACGAGGCGGCCGAGGCGGCGGCGAGGAGCGCGAACGCCAGCGTGGTGCCACCACCAGCGCCGCCGCCCTCGGCGCCGGGGGTGCCATCACCGGCCCCGACGGTCACGACGCCACCCCGTTGCATGCCTCCTCGGGGAAAGAGGGGAACGAGGGCGGGGAGCAGCGGCAGGAGCTGGTCCCGGCTCGAGGAGGTGGGCCGGGCCCGGGCGGCCAGGGTCGTGCTGATGTGACCCGCACCTACAGGGCGTTTTCCCTGCTGTGGTGGCATGAACGGGGCCGGGGTACCGGAGCTGCGGGGGCCCATGATCGGACACTATCGAACATGTGTTCGATTCACCACACCGGGAATTCCCGGCCCCCCGGCTCCGGGACGGGACACGGTGCGGTGGTCAGAGACCTCCCAGGCCCACGTCCCGCCCCGTCCCCGGGGCCCGGACCGGGAGCCGGAGCCCGCGCTCGGGCCCCAGCGCCACGGAACGCCACGGCTCGGTGGCGAACCAGGGCGTGAGCCCGACCCAACCCATCTGGTTGCGCTCGTCGACCACCAGGGCCATGCCCGGCTCCCCCCGCGCCACGACGTCCACGGGCAGCCGCCGCCGCATGACCGTCGAGGTGGTCACCGTCGGCCCCGGCTCGCCACGCACAGAGCGCGGCCCGAGCACCATCCGGGTCAGCACGGCGCCCATCCCCCCCGGGCCCGACACCGGGGCGCTCACCGAGCGGGTGTGCACCTCGTGCTCGCCCGCCAGCGCCGACAGCGCCTCCAGGGTGCGCACGTCCCCGATCCCTCCCAGCACCACGGTGGTGCCGAACAACGAAAGGAATCCGTCGGCGGCAGATCCCCACCGACCCCGGGCCTGGGACAGGTCCTGGAGACACGCCAAGGTAAGAAGTCCCTGGCCAGCGCCCTCGCTGACCAGGGCCGGGAGGTCGGGGATGGGGGCGATGTTGGCCACCTCGTCCAGCGCCAGCACGACCGGTGGGGGGCGGGTCCCTGGCGTCGTGGCGGCCCCGGCCCAGGCCGCCGACCGTGCATAGGCAGCGGTGCGGATGTCGGTGAGCAATCCCACCACCAGGGGAGCGGCCACGGCCTGGTGCCGGCCCGTGGCGCAGATATAGAGCGTGGCCGAGGAGTCGCAGAAGGCCCCGGCGTCGAAGTCCGGCGCCACCGTCGTGGCCAGGGCGGCCTCGCTGCGGTAGGCGGCCAGCACCCCCGATGCGGTGGACCAGATGCCGCTCTGCTCCCGGGGGTCGGTGGCGGCGATCCCCGCCAGCAGGTCGCCGGGGCGGACCGCCCCGTTGCGGTCGAGGACCCCGAGCGCGGTGGCGGCGTTGCGCCGGTCGACCCACGAGAGCACCGTGGCCAGGTCGGCCCCGTCGAGCGCCGCGGCATGCAACGTGGGTGCGAGCAGCGATTCGGCCCGCTCGGTCCAGTGGTCGCCGGCCCCTGCGCCCGACGCGTCGCGCCCGGGCCCGGGCCGAGCCGCACCTACCAGGCTCCTGGCCACGAGCAGCGCGTCGTCCCAGTTGCGGCAGCTCTGCACCGGCGACCACCGCACCCGTTGCACTCCCGGTGGGGTATCGACGGTGCCGCTCGGGTCATAGAGCAGGCACGGTCCGACCGTGCCACGCGCCGGCGCCGTGGCCCGCAGCACGTCGGGCTTGGTCGACGTCGACACCACCGCGCCCGGTGCACCGAGCACGGTGGGAACCACGATGGACGACGTCTTTCCCGATCGCGGTGGTCCGAGCACGAGCACGGCCTGTTCGGCCCCCGCCCATACCGGACCGACCGATCCCGCGCCCAGATACACACCGGCGTGTACAGCACCGACAGTGGCGCGAATCGTTGCCAACCCCCCGTCATCGCGTCTGATTTCGTCGTCACCGTGCCTGGCCTCGCCTGCGCCTGCAGGCGTGACATCGTCACGCTCCGACGTGGGGGAAAACGCTTCGCGTCGCGAAACATTGGCACGCGACCTCGTGTTCACACCGTCTTGGGACGGATTCACACCGTCTCCGGACGAAACCTCGGCACGCCCTGACGCACCGACAACGTGCCCGGGATACCGAGCAGCAAGAACGGATCGGCGGTGTCGAGCACACCGCGACGGGTTTCCACCTGCAACTTTCTGAGTCGCACGATCCGTCCGATCTGCGGACCCAGCGTGACCGTCACTTCGAGATGCAGCTCCCCGTCATCATCGACTTCCGCATCGACGACGATGACGTCGTACGTATCGTCAGGCAAGGGCGGCATGGCCAAAAATCCTTGCAAACACGGGCTTTCCCGTCCATAGGCAATGTGCGGCCACCACCGGCACGGCGTCGCCGGTTCGCACCGCGGCGTCGCGGACCGGGCGCGTAACGCGCCGTTTCCTTGCTGAGTTCCTCGCGCGCGTCCTCGCGCCGCTGCGCGCTCCGCGTGGCGCGCGATCACGCAAATGCTTGCTTTTGCCGCGAAAACCTTCTTTGATTAGTGAGATTGCATTTCCCGGAGGAGGTGCGGTGAACAAGTCGGGACTGATCGACGCGGTCAGCAAGACGTCGTCGTTGGCGAAACGCGATGCCGAGGAAGCGGTCAACGCGCTCGTCCACGTGGTCTCGAAAGAGGCTCGGTCAGGTCGGCGTGTGGTGATTGCGGGATTCGGCAGCTTCAATCCCACGCACCGTGGTGCTCGCATGGGACGCAATCCACGGACAGGAGCACCG
>Ga0208849_1000400_pt1 | contig 40954 bp, 40 predicted proteins | sample NGESurdeep072012_10_FD_184470 | JGI IMG/M metagenome (GOLD analysis project Ga0208849, IMG submission 184470) | Arctic peat soil microbial communities from Barrow, Alaska - NGEE Surface sample 53-3 deep-072012 (SPAdes) | ecosystem: Environmental > Terrestrial > Soil > Wetlands > Peat ... | reverse complement strand
TTCGCTCAGTTGGTCAAGGCGAACCGGTGGGTCCAAATAGGACACACGCTGTAAGGGTTAGCCGCGTAAAAGTCGAACGTATAACAGCCCGAGGTTCGACACACCGACCGTGTTTGACGTTGGAGGAGGAGCGGGAACGAGAGCGAGCGTGAAGAATTGGACACAGGTGTGGCTGTGCGTCGTAGACTCCCGAGCCAAGGAGGCCGCGATGCAATGTGGGGCGTGCCAGGGAGAGACTCCAAGCGATAAGCCGTTCTGCGCGAACTGCGGAACCCGGGTGGCGCCACTGTGCCCATCGTGTGGAGCTCAGATCCTTGAGGGTAAGCCCTTTTGTGCGAGCTGTGGGTCACTCGTTTCTCAAGGAACGCCCACGCTCAACACCTTCGACGCCACCAGAGCAACGGGAACATCGGAGTTTGACACTTCGGTGGAATCAGTCGCCGAGCGTCGCCTGTGCTCCGTGCTGTTCGTCGACCTCGTTGGATTCACGCCAATGGCCGAATCTCGAGACCCCGAACATGTTCGAGAGTTGCTCACGCAGTACTTCGATCGCGCCCAGCGGATTGTCGATCGCTACGGCGGCACCGTCGAGAAGTTCATCGGTGATGCCGTCATGGCGGTATGGGGTGCACCCGTTGCCAATGAAGACGACGCGGAGCGTGCGGTTCGAGCGGCGCTCGACCTCGTGGCGTCGGTCACCGAACTCGGCAATGACACCGGACTCGACGGGCTTCGAGCGCGCGGTGGCGTCGTCACCGGTGAAGTGGCCATCACGATTGGCAAAGTGGGCGAAGGGATGGTGCTCGGCGACACCGTCAACTCGGCTTCTCGCGTTCAGAGTGTTGCCGAACCTGGAACGGTGCTCGTGGACGAGTCCACGTGGCGGGCAGCGTCAGGCGCGATCGCGTTTGAGGAAGTTGGAGCACTCGAACTCAAGGGCAAGACCATCACCGTTAAGGCGTGGAGAGCTCTAAGAGTGGTCGCCCAGCGAAAGGGGTTGGGCCGGACCGAGCGACTCGAGCCTCCTTTCGTGGGACGCGAAGAGGAGATTCGACTTATCAAAGACCTCTTACACGCCACCGCTCGCGAGCAGCGTGCTCGGCTGGTGTCCGTCACGGGCATTCCCGGCATCGGAAAGAGCCGACTCTCGTGGGAGTTCCTGAAGTACGTCGACGGGCTGGCCGATGACGTCTACTGGCATCAGGGACGCTCGCGCGCGTACGGCGAGGGCCGGACCTTTGGTGCCCTCGGTGAGATGGTGCGCATGCGAGCGGGAATTCTCGACGTGGAAGACGGCGCCTCCGCACTAGAGAAGTTGCGTGCGTCGCTCGATCAGTTCGTCCCTGACCCCGAAGAGCGCCAGTGGCTCGAACCGCGTCTCGCTCACCTCCTCGGCCTCGGTGACACCTCGTCAAGCGACCGCGAAGAACTCTTCTCCGCGTGGCGAAAGTTCTTTGAACGCATCGCGACCGTGGGACTGACGGTGCTCGTCTTCGAAGACCTCCAGTGGGCGGACGCTGGGCTCATCGACTTCGTTGAGTCGATTCTCGAATGGTCCAAGAACTTCCCTCTCCTCATCGTCACTCTTTCTCGGCCGGAACTGATGGAACGGCGACCTTCCTGGGGTGCGGGGCTACGCAACTTCGCATCGTTGCATCTCGAACCCTTGTCAGAATTCGCCATGCGTGAACTTCTCGACGGTTTCGTGCACGGACTCCCCGGGACTGTGGCCGACCAGGTGCTCGCGCGCGCCGAAGGCGTGCCGCTGTACGCGGTGGAAACCATTCGAATGCTCGTCGACCGAGGGGTGCTGGTCCAAGACGACGGTGGTTACCGCGTGGAGGGCGACTTCAGCACGCTCGAGATCCCAGAGACGCTGCACGCGCTCATCGCTTCGCGACTCGATTCTTTACCATCTCGCCAACGCGTGCTGCTGCAGGACGCGGGGGTTGTGGGATCCACGTTCTCGATCGAGAGTCTGCGTGTCGTCAATGGCGCAAGCGCGGAAGAACTCGAGATCGAACTGCGCGACCTCGTTCGCAAAGAGTACGTCTTTGCCGACAACGATCCGCGCTCGCCGGAGCGTGGACAGTACGGCTTCGTCCAAGGCGTGATCCGTGAAGTCGCCGTCGGCACGTTGGCACGTCGGGACCGTAGGGCGAAACACCTCGCGATCGCGCGCTACACGGAGTCATTGCACGACGAAGAATTGGTTGGCATCGTCGCCGCGCATTACCTCGAGGCCTACCGAGCGACGCCCGAAGAGCCTAACAATGACCAACTCGTTCCACTCGTGCTCGAATGGCTGGATCGAGCGGGTCAACGTGCCCTCTCACTCGGTTCGCCGGAGCAAGCCGCCGTCTTCTTCACGCAAGCCCTCGAACTTACGGTCGACGATCGGCAGAGAGCGACACTCCTGCAACGCGCGAGCGAATCTGCCAGCCGACTCCAGCAGACCCAGCAGTGCGTTGCCTACCTCGAGCAGGCAATCGCGATCTACGAATCACTCGGAGACGTCAACGCCGCGAGTGGCGCCATAGCGCTGGTCGGTCAACAACTCTCCTTTCTCGGTCGCGCCAGCGAAGCCGTGGAGCGGTGCGAGCGGGCGTACGAACTCGTCGGCAACGGGGACACCCTCGTTCGGGCCCGTCTCGCCGACACGATCGCGGGGGTGCTGTGTCACGGCTCCGAAGTGAAGCGTGCTCTTGAGTGGTGCGAGATAGCTCTCAGCCTGGCCGAAGAGCTGGACGACAGCGTCCTTTTGGCGAGCGCCATCGGCGCGCGATCGTTGGCACTGTTCACCCTCGGGCGACACAGGGAAGCCGTCATGTTGGGTCGAGGGATGGCAGCTATCGCCGATGAAGCGGGCGCCCTCTTCGAACAGGCCCGTGCCCGCACGGGGCTGAGCCTCTACATGTTGCCCGATGACCCTCGCTCCATGCTCATCACGGCAGCCGAAGCAGTGGAACTCGCGCGCCGGGGAGGCCGACGTGGCATCGAGATCACGAACCTCTTGAACATTGCCGAGACCTCGCTCTATCTCGGACTTTGGAACGAGACGCGCACTGCTTTCGAGGAACTCAAGCAACGTGAACTTGTACCTTGGCACAAGGAGTGGCTCTACGGCCTAGAAGCAGTACTGGTCGCCATGAGTGGTGACTCCGCGCACGCCCACGAACTACTCGCGCTCGGTCTTAAAGAGGTCGAGGTGTCGGGAGGCGACGGTGACACCCAGTTGGCTTCAGAGACCACGCGCCTCACCTCGATGGCCTTCACGTCTCTCGCCACGAACGACTTACCCAGTGCCCATCGAGACGCGAAGCACGCCATCGAACTTGATCCGATGGGTATTAACAGCACGGCCGCCTTAGGTATCGCCGCTCGGGCCGCGCTCTGGCTCGGACAGACCGACGATCTCAGAGAGTTGCTCTCAGCGATGCAACGACTTCGCGGGCGGGCGTCGGCAGCGCAGCGCCGCACCACCGAAGCGGGGCTAGCCGCTCTTGAAGGTCGCGTCGACGAGGCGGCGGACATCTACGTCGACGCAATCGATCAGTGGCGCAACGTTGACAGCGTTCTCGACCTCGCCTTGAGCGAGCTCGACCTCGTACTCGTGCTGGGTGCCAACCACCCCAGCGCGACGGTCGCCAAAGAAGCGCGAGACATCTTCGTCCAGATCGGCGCCACGGCCATGCTCAATCGACTTGAGCAAGCGACCAACGACACGGCCGCTTGAGTAGGACCAGGGCACCAGTCACCGTTAGTCTTTAGAAACTGCGCACTCGGATCGCCGTCCACGCGAGCGAACTGGTGCCACGAAGGAGAGGCTGTCAATCATGTTCAACACTGTCCTTGTGGGAGCCGACGATTCACCGACCGCCCGCCGTGCCGTCGAGACAGCGGTCGAAATCGCTAAAATGTCGTCGGGTCAACTGCACATCGTGTCGGCGTTCGGCGCCAAGTCCTACGGCGCCTCGTCCGACACTTCTTTCAAGCCCGTCGCCGTCGAGGGCGACGTCGATGATCTTCTCCAAGTCCTTTCGTTCATCGCGAAGAAACAGGGGCTCGAACCGGTGCTCCACGCCGTCAAGGGCGACGCCGCCGACGTCATGATCAAGAAGGCGGACGAGATCTCGGCGGACCTCGTCGTCGTGGGCAATCGTGGAATGAAGGGTGTTCGTCGGGTGCTCGGCAGCGTGCCCAATAGCGTGGTGCATGGCGTGAACTGTTCCGTGCTCATCGTCGACACTACGGAGTAGAACGGCCGCCATCACCCCGCGTCACGCTTGGCTCCTGGTCGAGCGTGGCAGGCTGGTCAGTAGAATTGCTTGATGTCTTCTTCCCTTTCGGACCGCCCCACGCGCGTTCGAGAGAGTGATTCGAATCCCCTCGGCGGCGTGACCTCGAAGTACCCGGGTCCTCGTGCGCAGATTTCGCGCGATCAGAGACTCCCGTGGTGGCGACGCGTACTCCCCGTCATCGCGTCGCATCGCGCTCCGTTCATCTTCGCGATCAGTCTCTCGTTCGTGAGCTTGATCTTTCAGGTCCTCGTGCCCAACATGTTGAGCTCCGACATCGACAACACACTGGCGAAACACCTCAACTCACTGCACGGCGACGTGATCGCCCTTATCGTCGTCGGACTTCTTGCGGGTGTGACCGGCATGATCTCGCGACAGTACGTCTACGCCACGGCGTACAACGTCGAAGCGGACCTTCGCTCGTTGATCTACGAACACCTCGCGTGGCTCTCCTTCAGTTTTTACGACCGCGTCCAATCCGGTCAACTCATCAGCCGCGCGAACAGCGACATCCGAAGCGTCCAGATGTACTCCACGTTCGCGCCCTTGATCGTCGTGCAGTGCTTCATCGGCGTCGTCGCCTTTGGCTTCATGCTCGTCATCAACTGGAAATTGGCGCTGCTCGCCATGGTCGTCATGCCCATCCTCTACGTGGTGGGCATCAAGATGCGCAAGGTCATGTTCCCGATCTCGTGGATCACCCAGGCCCGATTGGCCGGGGTCGCGACCGTCGTCGACGAGAACGTGAACGGCGTGCGCGTCGTGAAGTCCTTCGCCCAAGAGGAAGCGGAGATCAATCGCCTCGCCGACGCCGCCGAACGCGTGGCGTGGGCGTATATAAAGGACGCCAATATTCGAGCGGTCTGGGGTCCGTGGGTCCAGAACCTTCCCCAACTCGGCCTCGCTCTTGTCTTGTTCTTCGGTGGCTGGATGGTCCTGCAGGGCGATCTGAAGATCGGTCAGATCCTCGCGTTCAACGCGTACCTGTTGATGCTCCAAGCACCCTTCATGATGCTCGGCCAGCTCGTGATGATGGGACAACGCGCGAAGGCCAGCGCCGAGCGAATCTTCGAGATCTTGGACGAGAATCCCGACGTCGTGGAACGTCCGGGCGCGTTCGACCTCGTCGACGCCAAGGGCGCCATCGTCTTCGATCACGTGGACTTCACCTACGGCAACGGCGTCGAGATCTTGACGGACTTTGACGCGCGCGTCGAGCCCGGCGAGACCGTCGCCCTCGTCGGCCGCACCGGCTCTGGGAAGTCCACCGTCGCGCGCCTCATGACCCGCTTCTACGACGTCAGCGGCGGCGCGGTCTCGATTGACGGCCACGACCTACGTGATCTCACGCTGCACTCACTTCGCGAGAACGTCGGCGTCGTCCTCGACGAGCCCTTCCTCTTCTCGGTGTCGATTCGAGAGAACATCGCCTACGGTCGGCCCGACGCTTCTCTGGAAGAGGTCGAGGCGGCGGCGCGCGCGGCGAATGCTGACGAGTTCATCGTTCGCCTCCCCGAGGGCTACGACACGGTCGTCGGCGAACGGGGCTACACCTTGTCCGGAGGGCAGCGTCAGCGTATCGCCATCGCTCGGACGTTGCTGATGAATCCCCCGATCCTGATCCTCGACGACGCCACGAGCGCCATCGACGTCCACGTGGAGTCCGGCATCTACGAGGCCCTGAAGGGACTGCTGACCCAGCGCACCACCATCGTCATCGCGCACCGCATTTCGACGATCGCGCTCGCCACGCGCGTCCTCTTGCTCGACGAGGGTCGCGTCATCGCGAGCGGCACGCACGAGGATCTCCTCGCCAACGTCCCGATGTACTCCGAGATCCTCGCGCAAGCGACCGGCACGGAGACGTCGTAATGGGTTGGGGCGGCGGTTTCGGCGGCGGTGGTGGGATGTTTGGTGGCAGCGCCTCCGAAGCGAGCGGTCGTGCCGGACTGCCCTTCGGTGGCATTCCCTCAGAATTGATGGAAGAAGCGACGAAGCTCCTCGCCAGTGAACCCGAGCACCCGAAATCTGACGTCCACTTCACGCAGATCCCCAGTAAGAAAGAACGAGAGCGTCTCACGCTGCCAAACCTCATCAAGGTGTACCCGAGGTGGGTGACCGCGGGTTCACTCCTCGTGATCATCACGAGTCTCACCCTGCAGGCCGGACCCTTTCTCACCGAGTTCGCCATCAAGAACGGCATGGAGCCCGGTCATCGTGACCTCAAGGTCATCGCCGCGTGCGCGGTCATCTACCTCTTCTTGGCGCTCGTGAGCGTCTACTTCCAACGTCTCCAAGTCGAAGTGACGGGAAAGCTCTCGTCGCGCGTCATGCACGACCTGCGCATACGGGTCTTCACCCACTTCCAACGACTCAGTCTCGACTTCTTCACCGACGAGAAAGCCGGCGTCCTCATGAGCCGCATGACCAGTGACGTCGAGAACCTGCAACAACTCGTCCAAGACGGCATCAGCCAGTTCGCCCTGCAAGGTCTGACCATGGTCGTGATCACCGCCATCCTCTTCAAGACCAACGTCGAACTCGCGGCGTGGACGGTGCTCCTCATTGTGCCGCTCTTGTTCGTCTTCACCGTGTGGTTCCACCACGCCTCGGAGAAGGGCTACCTGCTCAGCCGTGATCGCATCGCGTTGGTATTGGCCGATCTCTCCGAGTCGCTCTACGGCATTCGCGTCGTGACGGCGAACAACCGACAGAAGCGCAACATCCGCAATCACCGTCACGTCGTGGGTGCCTACCGCGACGCCAACGTCTACACCGGACGGGTCAACGCGATCTACGGACCCTCCACGCTCATGATCGGCATCCTCGGTCAAGCGCTCCTGCTCGGCATCGGCGGGCGCATGGTGTTGAACCACCAGTTGAACGTCGCGTACCTCATCGCCTTCTTCTTGTACCTCAACCGCTTCTTCGCGCCGATTCAATTGCTCGTCCAGCAGTACAACAGCCTGCAACAGGGTCGCTCGTCGATCATCCGACTCCGCGAGCTTCTGGAGACACCGCCCTCCGTCGACGAGATACCGAACGCCACGGTCCTGCCCGCGATCGAGGGACGCATCACCTTCGAGAACGTGAGCTTTGGTTATAACGCCGAGACGACCGTCCTGCACGACGTCAACCTGGTCATCGAACCCGGCGAGTCGGTGGCCTTCGTCGGCCCGACGGGCGCGGGTAAGTCCACCATGGCGAAGCTCGCCAACCGCTTCTACGACCCCACGGCCGGACGTGTCCTCGTCGACGGCATCGACGTTCGGACCGTGACGCTCCGATCCCTTCGCTCGCAACTCGGTGTCGTGCCCCAAGAGCCATTCCTGTTCGCGGGGTCGATCCGCACCAACCTGCGCTTCGGCCGCCTCGACGCCACGGACGAGGACATCGAGACGGCCGTCGACGTGGTGGGCCTACGCGACCTCGTCGACCGTCTCCCTGACGGGCTCGACACGCCCGTGCACGAGCGCGGACAAACACTTTCGGCCGGTGAGCGCCAACAGCTCGCCCTCGCGCGGGCGTTCTTGGCGCGCCCTCGGGTGCTGATCTTGGACGAGGCGACGTCCTCGCTCGACCTTCGCAGTGAGACCGTCATTGAACGAGCCCTCGACCGTCTCCTCGAGGGTCGTTCCGCCATCCTCATCGCGCACCGACTCACGACGGCCCAGCGGGCCGACCGCATCGTCGTCATCGACGAGGGCGGCATCGTCGAGATGGGTACGCCCCAAGAACTGCTGCGACTCGGGGGCGCTTACGCCACGATGTACGAAGCGTGGCTCGCCTCGGGCGGACGCGACGCGACGCGCGCTGGCGCCTAGAACATTTCCTTTACCGTGGCGATCAAGTTCGCCGCGCTCTGGCCCTCTAGAGGGATGGGATGGACCTGGAGGTGCGTAACACCGGCCGCTCGAAAGGCCTCGACGCGGTCTTGGACGTAACTCTTCGGGCCACAGAGTGTCGTCAGCTCCAGGAACTCGCTCGGCACCGCCGCTTCCGCTTCGCGCTTGTTCCCGGACAAGTAGAGGTCTTGGATGATCTCCGCCTCCTTCTCGAATCCGTAGCGAATGGCCAGCTCGTTATAGAAGTTCTTGCCCTTCGCGCCCATGCCGCCGACGTAGAGCGCGACCATCGGGCGCTGTAACTCGCGCAGCGCGGTGACGTCGTCACCTTCGCCAACGGCGAGGATCCCACCGGCGTTGATCATCAGGTCGCCGAGGTTCGCGTCGCGCTTCGCCTGACCGCTCGTGAGAGCGCTCCCCCAGACGTCACTGGCGCGCTCGGGAATGAAGAGGATGGGCAACCAGCCGTTCGAGATCTCCGCCGTCAGCGCGACGTTCTTCTCGCCCAGTGACGCGATCCAGATGGGAATCTCACTTCGAACCGGGTGAGCAATGATCTTGAGCGGTTTGCCCAGTCCCGTCCCTTGATCGGGCGGTAACGGCAGCGTGAAGTTCTTGCCCTGGTGGACGAGGGGTGCTTCGCGGCGCCACACGTCGCGACAGATCTCGACGATCTCGCGGGTTCGTCCGAGCGGGTTGGCGTAGGCAACGCCGTGAAAACCCTCGATGACCTGGGGGCCCGACGCGCCGAGGCCCAAGTGAAAGCGGCCGTCGGAGAGCGCGTCGATGCCCGCGGCGGTCATGGCGAGCAGGGTTGGGGTGCGGGTGTAGATGGGCAAGATCGCGGCGCCGATCTCCACGTTCTCGGTGAGTGCCGCGAGGTAGCCCATGAGCGAGGGACTGTCGAAGCCGTAGGCCTCGGCGACCCACACGAGGTCGAGACCGGCCTTTTCCATCTCGGCGACCTCTCGTGCGGCCCGTTTGAAGCCGCCGGCGTAGCCCATCATCGTCGTGATCTTCATGGCCGACCTTTCACCCGTTGAGAGTCACAGTATCTGACACCACAACGCGAGAAAGACGTCGAGTGGCCCTTCGGATGGGTCCGGCGCACGTAACCTGGTAGTGAAAGCAACGGCGCTTTCCCATCACAAAGGTTGGTGGACCGTGGTCACGCGTCCTCACGAAGCAATCCCTGACGAATTCAATCCGTGGCTCCACGTCACTTCCTTGATCGAACGGGCCGGCGCGGTCCTCGGCCTCGACGAAGGAATGATCCGACGTATCGTCACCCCCGAACGAATCCTGGAAGTCGCGGTCCCGGTTCGCATGGATTCGGGCGAGATCGACATGTTCACCGGTTGGCGGATTCAGCACAACACGTCGCGGGGACCCGGCAAAGGCGGCATTCGCTTTCACCCGAGCGTGAACGTCGACGAGATAGCGGCCCTCAGTGCTGATATGTCCATCAAGTGTGCCGTCGTCAACATTCCCTACGGCGGCGCCAAGGGCGGCGTGAAGGTGGACCCCTCCAATCTCTCGCACGCGGAGCTCGAGCGGCTCACTCGTCGCTACGCCTTCGCCATCTCGCCCATGATCGGTCCGGACCGCGACATCCCCGCACCCGACATCAACACGGACACGCAGGTGATGAGTTGGATCATGGACACGGTGTCGATGTTGGCGGGACACAACATGCCCGGCGTCGTCACCGGCAAGCCCCTCGCCATCGGTGGCTCGCTCGGCCACGCGGGCGCGACGTCGCTCGGCGTGACGATCTGCACCATCGCTTTGTTGAAGCAACTGAATCGAAGCCCTCAGGGAGAGCGCGTCGTCATCCAGGGCTACGGCAAGGTCGGCGCGCCACTCATCAAACTGCTGAGCGAACGCGGCATGACGGTAGTCGGCCTCGCCGACATGCACGGCGCGATCCACGTGCCCGACGGCATCGACCACGAGAAGATGTCGTTGCACTTCAGTGACGCGAAGTCGATCATGGGCTATCCCGGCAGCGAAGAGATCCGCGCCGACGAACTGTTCACACTCCCGAGCGACATCGCCATTCCCGCCGCGCTGGGCGGCGTGATCACGGAGAAGATCGCCGAGACCATGGCCGCGTCGCTGATGGTCGAAGCCGCCAACGGTCCGACCACGGGTGAGGGTGCCGCCGTACTCACCAGTCGCAACATCCCCGTCGTACCGGACGTTTTGGCGAACGCGGGGGGCGTCGTCGCCTCCTACTTCGAATGGGCTCAAGACCTTCAAGGTTTCATGTGGGAGGGCGAACTCTTTCGCCAGCGACTTGAAAAGACCATGCACGAGGCTTTCGACGCCGTGTGGGAGCGCCACGACCAACTCAACATGCCGCTACGCGACACCGCGCTCGTCGTGGGCGTTGAGCGCATCGCAGAAGCTACCGAACTTCGAGGGCTCTTCCCGTAAACCGGTAGCGGCGTCGTGCCGTCGTCAGGCGACGAATCGAGGGCGCCACACCACCACGGTCTTCGCGAACTTGTCGTGCAGCGTCTGATTCTTCTTGTCCCACGCGGCCCACAAGAGATCGAGGAAATGTGGCGCGAGGAAGCAGTAGTAGATGAAGACCTGCTTCGCGTACTCCTTGGTTTGCAGTGCCGTCGGATCGAGGTAACGGTGGACTCGGTAGAAACTGCCGACCAGCACCAGCGCTCCGTAGGCCGTGGCGCGAAGGAACGCCTGGTGCAACGTCACCTTGCTCTGGTCGGACGCGTTGACGCAGCGAATTCCGACGATCTTCATCCCGATCGTCTGGCCACCGACGAGTCCGATGAAGAGCGCGGCGTAGAAGTACGCGGCGAGCAGGTTCAGGATGACCGAAGAGTAGTACGTCAAGTGCAAACCCTTGAGCGGGAATGCGATGACGGCGAGGAGAAAGACCAGATCGATGACGTAGCCCAACGCGCGCCACCAAAAACTTGCGAGATGGACGATCGCGGTCGGCCCCGGTGAGTGCATGGGATAGTAAGGCAACGGTGTCTCGGCGCCGGGCGCGAGAGAAGTGGGCGTTCCGCAGGCGCTGCAGAACTTCTGATCCACCAGCTCCTGGGTCCCACAGTTTGAACAGTGCGGCACTGCCGCTACCTCGATCACCTTTGTCGTCGGAACTTTTACACCTTACAAAGCAACGCGGACTCTCTCGATTTCAGTGTCGTCATCCTCGTTCACGGGAAGTGAAACGTCGGCGACGCCGTTGGCAGGAAACGAACCTAGTGCGACCGAGGGAACGGCGACCGGTTGTGCCATCACGTCGGCTTTCGGTGACGGAACCTCGGGCTCGAGTTCACCCTCTGGGGTCATGTGTTGGTCGAGCGAGGTGGACGCACCACAGTTGGCACAGAAGGCGCCTTCTACACGAGTCCCACAACGAAGGCAGAAATTCACGTGTCGCATCCTTTTGGTCAGGACTCCGTCGAACTCTACCTCCGGTAGTTGTGTTGCTGAACCCGCTTTATCCGTAAAGGTCTTACAGAATCGCCGTCGGCACAGCGCAGTAGCGACACAGCGAGGTGATCGCCTCGTCAACTCAGTATGGGCGCGACGCGCTATGTGCAAATGTGGAGCAGTGGCAAACGACGACGCACCCAATGAGAAACTCGAAGCCGTCATTCGCTCTCTTCGCGAAGAGATTGAGCGCCTTAAGGACGAGTTGACGCGCTTACGTCACGACCGAGACGAAAAGCCACCGCACTACCTCTAAGAATCGGTGGTGTTACTACTCTTCCCAGAACCCGGGAGGTTGCCTGAGGATACGTTCGACGTCATTTGCCGCGACGGCCCGCGACATCAAGTAGCCCTGTCCGAGCTGACAGCCGAGTTCGCTCAGTCGCTCGTACTGTTCCGTCGTCTCAATCCCCTCGGCCAGCACCGTCGTGTCGAGTTTGTGACCGAGTGAGACGATCGCTTCGAGCAGCGTCCCTACTTGCTCATTGGGTTGAGCGGGGCTGACGAAGGACCGATCGATCTTGATGATTGAAGGACTCAGAAGCGCGAGGTATGAGAGCGACGAGTAGCCGGTGCCAAAGTCATCGAGCGCAATACCAACCCCGACGCGACGGAGCTGGCTCATGGTGCTCATGGTCTCGGTCGCGTCGAGGAGCGCCACTCGTTCGGTGATCTCGATGATGAGTCGCTCCGGCGAAAGCCCGCTCGACGTCAATGCGTTCTCGACCATCGCGAGAAGACCTTGGTTATGGAACTGGTGCGCTGACAGGTTCACCGTGACGTAGGGGTCGGCGACCTTTGGATTCGTTGCTTTCCACGTGCTCGCGGCGGCGACGGCGTCGTTGAGGGAGAAGACGCCGAGGTCCATGATGAGGTCGCTCTGTTCGGCCAAGGGAATGAACACGTCGGGCGCGATCCATCCCTTCTCCGGGTGCAGCCACCGCATCAACGCCTCGAAGCCGATAACCTCCGACGTGGCGAGATCGATGATCGGTTGGTAGTGCATCGAGAGATCGCCCGCTTGGAGGGCGTGGCGGAGTTCTTGAATGAGTGAGAAGCGGTTAATCGCGTGTTCGTGCATGCTCGGATCGAACACGACGTGGCGTCCTCGTCGAAGGCGTTTGGCCTCGTAGAGCGCGACGTCGGCGCCCTGCACTGTCTCGCCGAAGTTTGCGGTGGTCTCGTCGAACACGCCGACACCGATGCTCACGCGTTGTTCGATCTCGAAGTCGCTGAACGTGAATGGCTCGTTCATGACGTCGAGAATTCGATCCGCGACCTCTTCGGCTTCGGCCGCTGACCCGAGCCCCTCGGCCAAGTACAAGAACTCGTCACCGCCGAGGCGGCACAGCGTGTCGGACGCGCGGGTCACCAGTTCGAGCCGACGAGCGATGCCGATCAACAGTTGATCGCCCACGAGGTGGCCGTGCGTGTCGTTGACACCTTTGAAATCGTCGAGGTCCAAGGACAACACAGCGGCGAAGCCGTCTTGGCGAACGACCCTCGCGTACGCCTGCGAGAGTCGATCTTCGAAGAGCGTTCGGTTCGCGAGACCCGTCAGAGGATCGTGGAGCGCTTGGTGAGAGAGCTGCGCGGTGAGGGCGCGCTCTTCGGTGACGTCGCGCTCGGAGCTCATAAAGTACAAGACCCGGCCGTCGTCGTCTCTTGCCGCTGACCTCGACACCTCCGCGACGATGACCCGGCCGTCCTTGCGCAGGTAGCGCTTCGTGTATACCGCGTTGGTCGTCTCGTCTGCCGTCAGGCGAAGATGCGTCTCTTCCGAGATACCAACGTCGTCGGGGTACGTGAACTGTTTCGAGTCGTGACCGATGAGTTCATCCTTGGTGAAGCCAACCAACGCGCAGAACGCTTCGTTGACGTCGATCGCGATGTCATCGAGATCGCTGAAGACCATCGGCGCCATGTTGTTCTCGAAGGCGATGCGAAACCGCTGTTCTGACTTAGCGAGAGTCTCCTCCGTCTCCTTCAAGGCACTCATCGTGATGATGGTCTCTTCCAGCGCTGCCTCGGTATTCTTCACCGAACGCAGGTGCGTGATGGCGAACTTCGCTTCACGAACGATCTCTTCAAGTCCCTTCACGGTCGACTCGTCGAATGCTTGGGAATCACGGCTGTAGATGTTGAGGACTGCTCGTTGAAAGTCGATATCTTCGGGGATGGCGACCGAAGAGCGAAAACCGAATTCGGCCGCACGTTCACGCCACGGCGAGTACGACGCGTCACTCGTCAAGTCATGGACGATCTGGCTCTCGCCTGTGCGTAGGGCAGTCCCCGTCGGACCGAGTCCGCTCTCCTTGGAACCGTGCCAGGTGACCAGGTCGCGTGAGAGATAGTCAGTGGCTCCGGAGGCGACGGCGACGTCCACGCCCCCGTCGACGAGGCGCGACGTCGTGCCGATCCACGTGAGGGCGAACCCACCTTCTTCCACCAACACGTCGCACAGTTGTTGCAAGAAGACGACCTCATTCGAGACGTGGATCGCGAGTTTGCTCACCGCCGACATCAAGGTGAGAAGCCGATCCTTCTTGACTGACTCGGTGACGTCTCGCTCCGAGATCACGTAGTAGAGCGTGTTGCCGTTCTCATCGCGCGCGGGCGACTTCGACACTTCGGCCACGATCAACGACCCGTTCTTGTGCAGGTAGCGCTTCAAGTAACGAACCTGCTCCGCTTCGCCGTGACTGATTCTCCGGTGCGTCTCTTCGGTAATGCCCAAGTCCTCGGGGTACGTGAAGGGCTTGGAGTCGAACCCGAGGAGTTCTTCGCGATCGAAGCCGAGCATCTGACAGAACGCGTCGTTCGCCGCGATGATCCGATCTCCCATATCGGTGAAGATCATCGGCGCCATGTTGTCCTCGAAGGCGAGCCGGAATCGACGTTCGGACTCCGACAGGACGTGGCGAGCGGTCTCTTTGGCTGAGTTGTCTTGCACGGTGACGATGGTCCACGTCCGACCGCTCTGGTCGAGCGGTGAAAGACGCACGTCGACCGCGATTTCGCTGCCGTCGCGCCGAAGTAACTTCACGTCTTCGTCAGCTTCGATCTCACGCACGCCAATTTCTGGCCGGTACTCGTCTAGTTGACGTGAGAAGTTCGCCCTCTCGCGCTCCGGTACGAGCGACTCGACGCCGTGGCCAATGAGCTCAGCAGGCGCGAACCCCGTCAGTATCGCAAGGCAAAAGTTGAGATCGCGGATGACACCGTGTTCGTCCAGCACCGCGATCCCGTCAGGGATCGCTTCGAGCAATTGGTGCAGGACTGGGAGTTCATCGTTGAGATCGCTCAGGTAGCGCCCACTTTCATTCGTTTCGTACACGAAGACGTTCGGAGTTTAAATCCAATCATCGTCCAATCATGACTTTGGGGGTTCACTGCTCGCGGAGCCCAAGCGAACCACCGATTCACGACGGGTGCACGACGAGCGCCCAGCGGCTCAGCGGGTCACCCACTCACAACGCGGGTGGTGACTACGAAGTGTTCATCGTTGCGCGTGTTCCTGTCGACCCAGGTGGCTCAGACGGCGTGGTCGCTCCACACTTGCTCGTACGTGCCAACGAGCGTGGCGCGCGCTATGCCGTGCGTGAAGAGGTTGAATCCCAAGTACGCGGGCGTCGCGCCGTCGGTAAGGTCCAAGGTCGGCACGTCAACTGCGTGGACCACGATGAAGTAATGGTGTACGCCGTGGCCCGGAGGCGGCGCGGCGCCGACGTAGCGCTTCATGCCCGCGTCATTCGCGAGTTGGATAGCGCCGTCGGGCAGACCACTACCTTCGCTGTCACCGGCCCCCGCCGGAAGTGACGTCGTGGAGACCGGGATGTCCGCAACCGCCCAATGCCAGAATCCCGAGGCGGTCGGCGCGTCGGGGTCGTAGATCGTGACGGCGAATCCCCTCGTCTCCGTCGGAAAGCCGCTCCACGAAAGCTGCGGTGACGTGTCCGAGCCACCGGCGCCCATCATGCCGCTAACTTGCGCCTTTGCCAGGATCTCGCCGTCGACTAAGTCCTGTGACGTCAATTCAAACGTAGGAAGGTCCGTTAGGTCCTCGTAGGGGTTTCTCGACATTATTCATCCAACCTTTCTGCGTGCGCATGAGGTCTGAAGAACGCAGCGCTCGACCGACCGATTTGGTACTACGAGCCACTGTACCTAGGACCGAACGTTTCGGTCAACGGCGCCGAACGGTCGCCCGCGCAGCCGTTCGATCTGCGTTTGGTGATGCTCACCGCCGAAGAGGGACGGACGGATGAAAACCCCTTGGTTGAGATTTCACTCCTCGAACCCTCAATAGGATGAGTCCGATGAGTGGACCTGTCGCGCCGCCGCGGCGCAAACATAGCCAAGACCCTCCCGCGTTCGCGCGCGACCTCGAAGCCGAGTCGGTGATGCGCTCGTGTACCCGCTTCCTTGGCGGTAATGGTCCACGGGCGATTGCTGATCTCCTCACCATGATTCCCACCGACACCGAAATCGACTACTACGGCGTCGGAGGGGTCGTTCACGACCTCGAGACCAAGGTCGCTGCGCTGCTCGGCAAGCCCGCGGCGATCTTTCTGCCGAGCGGCACCATGGCCCAACAGATCGTGTTGCGTGTGCACGGCGATCGACGGGGTTCGAAGACCATCGCGTTCCATCCCGCGTGCCACCTCGACACGCACGAAGAACGCGCCTACCAACGACTTCACGGTCTGTTCGCGATTCCGGTTGGCCCGCGGAATAAACCACTGTCGGCGGCGAGCCTCGAACTGGTCCACGAACCCGTCGGTGCGCTCCTCATCGAGTTGCCTCAGCGCGACCTGGGCGGCGTGTTGCCGACGTGGAGTGAGTTGAACGCCCAAGTCAAGTGGGCGCGCGACCGTGGCGCCGCCGTGCATCTGGACGGCGCGCGTCTCTGGGAATCGACGCCGTACTACAAGAGGTCGCCGGCCGAGATCGCCGCACTCTTCGACTCGGTGTACGTCTCGTTCTACAAAGGTCTGGGCGGGATCAGCGGCTGTTGTGTCGCGGGCGAGAAGGACCTCGTCGACGAGGTGTCGACGTGGCGCACGCGACACGGTGGCCGACTCTTCGGACTGTGGCCCTACGCCGCGGCGGCGCTCACTGCACTCGATCGACGACTGCCGCTCATGCCCAAGTACTACCGGCACGCCGTCGCCATTGGTAAGGCGCTCCAAGACCTCCCCGGGGTCGAGGTTCTCCCCTACCCAGTGCAGTCACCGATGATGCATCTACGTCTCAACGTCGGGGTGAAGGAACTTCGTACACGCGCGCTCGCCATTGCTCGTGAGGACCACGTCTGGACCTTCGCTCGGCCGTTCGTCTCCGAAGGCGCGCGGTTGCAACGAATAGAGTTCACCGTCGGCGACGCGACGCTGAACGTGAAACCCGAAGAAGTGCGCACGCTGATCGAGCGTCTGGTGCGAGAGAAGAAGACCACGAAGCAGGCGGCGAAGCGCGCGTCGCCAACGAAGCGAACGAGTCGCTGAATTCCTTGCGAGCAACGCCCACGAGCCAGGTACCATGACCGTCGACGACGACACCACTCCCCACGTTCGCTCGATCGTGGTGATGGGCGTCGCTGGTTCGGGCAAGACCACGATCGCTCGTGCGCTCTCGACGAGACTGAACTTCGTGTTCATCGACGCGGACTGGCTCCACTCCGCGCAGAACCTAGAGAAGATGGCCGCAGGTCAACCCCTGAGCGATGACGATCGAAACCCGTGGCTGCACGCCGTGGGAGAACACATCAAGAACGAAACGCAGAGCCACTTCGGCACCGTCACGGCGTGTTCGGCGCTCAAGCGCGCGTACCGCGACGTCCTTCGCCTCTACGCACCCGACGCGTTCTTCGTCGCCCTCGACGGCTCACTCGAGGTCATCCGCTCAAGGATCGAAGCTCGACCGCCAGAGATTGTCGGCGAACCGCTGTTGGCCTCGCAGTTCGCCGACCTCGAACCACTCCAGTCGGACGAGCGCGGCATGCACGTGGACGTCCAGTTCATCCCTGAAGTGATCGTCAACGACGTCCTTGCCGTCGTCGCACCCTAGAAGTCGTCCGACCGTCGCCATGAGAGGCTCGTTCGTGCGCCGTCACACGGGCGCGACGGGACAGCTGACCTGATTCCTGCTCGCCAACACTTGCGCCGCGGCACTTTGCAACGTGGCGAGTGGCAGCGTGCCGGCGCTCACGGCCTGTTGAATCGCGTTCGAGGTCGATTGGGCGAGTTGCAAGGAGGCGGCCGGTGACGGGGGCGTGCCGGCCAACGTCAGATCGACGCCCGCCTCGAGCGCCTTGACACTCGCGGCGGAAACGCTCAAGTGCCGCACACTCAAGGCACCGGCGCCGAGGGAGTCGGTCATGATGAGACCGCTAAAGCCGAGCTGTTGGCGCAGGAATTGGATGACGACGCGCGAGATGCTGGAAGGAAGTGATGAGAGACCGGGGACGGTCGCGTTCGACACCATGACTGCCGTGGCACCACCTCGAATGGCGGCGTTGAAGGGAACGAGGGCCGTGGTCTTCAACGTCGCCCACGGTACCGTCGCCGCAGCACCAAAGTCCGTGTTACCCGTGGAGCCACCCAGTCCGGGAAAGTGTTTGATGACGGCGGTGACGCCCGCGTCCTGAAGACCGTTCATGAACGCGACGCCGTCACTCGCGACCTTCGTGGGCACGCCACCAAACGAGCGGTAGCCGTCCGGGTTCGTCGCGCCGGGATAGACGGCGCGCCCGTCCACGTCGAGCACGGGCGCGAGATCAGCGTTCACACCCGCCGCCATCATCGCTAATCCCACCTTCTTGCCCTCGGCGGTGATCTGCGCGGGTGTCAGGTTCTTGCCCATGGTCTGCGCCCACGGCGCCGAGACGAGGAGGTTCGCGATGCGTTGCACGCCGCCGCCCTCTTCGTCGGTCATGACGAGCATCGCGTACTTCTCTGGCGTCTCGCGCTGCAACGTAGCGACGATCGCCGCGAAGTGCGCGGGAGCGGTCGAGCCCACGAGGAGGATCCCCCCGTAGCCGGCGCGCGCGGCCGGTCCCAAGGCGCCGATGTTGCCCGCGTTGATCGAGACGGCGATGGTCTCGTTCGCGAGTCGCGGGACGCTCCACTTCGAGACCACTTGGTTCGCGCAGGCCAGGTTGGCGGCGGCCGTCGAAGCGGTGGCTGTCGTCGAGGTTGCAATGGCCACCAGCAGCGACGCGACGAGGAGCGCGCCCCCGAGTACTCGCACGTTCTTCATTGGTCCAGGCTACGACGGTCTTTTCACGAAAAGACCCCGGTACGCTGTGATTCTCCTAGGAGGTTCCATGTCCGACTTGATGCCCGCCGCCTTCATTGGCCACGGCAATCCCATGAACGCGCTCGACCACAATCGCTACACCGACGCGTGGACGAACTTTGGCGCCTCCATTCCCAAACCCAAAGCCGTCCTCGTCATCTCCGCTCACTGGTACGTGAACATCACCGCCGTGACGGCAATGCCGTCGCCGCGCACCATTCACGATTTTTACGGTTTTCCGAAGCCGCTCTTCGACGTGGAGTACCCCGCGCCCGGTGACCCCGAGTTGGCGAAGCGCGTCATCGACGTCGTGGAGCCGACTTACGTAGGACTCGACGCCGATTCCTGGGGCATCGATCACGGCACCTGGTCGGTCCTCGTGCACATGTTCCCTCGGGCCGACGTGCCGGTCCTGCAACTCTCCATCAACGCCGAGTTGCCCTTCGACTTCCACTTCAGCCTGGGCGCGAAACTCCACGAACTACGCAGTGAAGGCGTGTTGATCCTCGGTAGTGGCAACGTGGTGCACAACTTGCGCCTCATCGATTGGCACTCGGCCGGTGAGGGGACGGACTGGGCCCATCGTTTCGACGACGCCGCGCGCGAGATCATGACGAACGACCCCGCGCGTCTCGGCACCGCCAGCGCGCACGCCGACTACCAACTCGCCGTCCCCACGCCCGACCACTTCTTGCCACTCGCCTACGTCGCCGGACTCGCGGCGGCGGCGAACTCGCCCACGTCGACGCTGATCGACGGCTACGAGATGGGTTCACTCTCGATGACCGCCTACGTGTTGGCGGGCTCCTAGGAGCTATTTTCCAGCGGCTCGCTTCGCGCGCCAGAGCGACGCACCGAGTGTGCCCACGCCGAGTACTGGCAGAACGATCTCCGCTGCGACGTTGTAGTGACCGCTCTCACTCAAGAGGGCGACGACACCGATGATGACGAGGACCGCCACGAAGATCTCGGGCGTGTCACCGACCAAGAAGTCCCACCAGAACATGCCGAAACCTTTGATCACTCGAACCGGGAACGACGATTGCTTACTCATACCGAGACCTCACTTGTCTGCTTGGGGGTGCTGGAGCGAAGCCACGCGACGTAGAGCCAGGTAATGGCGAGGTAGATCGCGACAAGACCGACCAACATCGTGTCACCGCCGGGCCAACGGACCTTCAGTCCCTCCCCCGTCCAGAACGTCCCGTAACTTACGAGCAGGATGCCCACGGCCATCTTCATCGCGTTCTCGGGAACGGCTGAAAGCTGCTTCGCGACGACGACACCGACGATGCCGACCAACACCACCGCGACGGCGGCGACGATGACCGCGAGGCCGAGGCGGTGCGCGGACGTGCCCAACGTCAACACGGTGATCACGACTTCCAGGCCTTCGAGAAACACGCCCTTGAAGGCCATGACGAACGACACGCGGTCGCGTCCGGCGTTCGTTGGCTGCGCCGAGAGCTCCGCGACGGTCTCGCGGTAGATCTCGTCCTCGTCGTGTTTGGCCTTCAGTCCACTCGAGCGAAGGACCGCTTTACGGAGCCACTGCAGGCCGAAGATCAACAACACACCGCCCACGATGAGACGCAGCACGTCTAAGGGCACGTGCACCAGGGCTGGCCCGAAGGCCGCGACCAGCGCACCAAGGCAGAGCAGCGCCACGATCGTCCCCTCGAAGGCCGAGCGCCAACCCCGCGTGTGACCGACTGCGAACACGATGGTCAGCGCTTCGATCATCTCGACGGCGCTGGCGAGAAAGACTGCCCCAACCAGTACTACAACTCCCGACGAAACCGTGACGCCTAACACTATTTTGACACCTCTCTGGTTGGATCCATAACAAAACACGCGGAAGGATCGAAACAAACTTTAACGTTTCGACCCCGCTCGAACTTCACGGGAGCGAAAACCTTGGTCAGCGTGTAACCCTCGCCCACGTCAACCACGTGATCGTAACCACGTCCGTTGAAGGCGACGTCGATGATCATCCCTCGAACGCCTTCGTCGCTCGAGGGCACACCCAACGAGACGCCGGACGACCGAACGAAGAGACGCAAGTCGGCTCCGCTGTCAAAGTTCTCGATCGTCGACGCCTCGATGGAGTGAGCGACGCCGAAAGGTAGGGCCACCATCACGCAGTGCTCGCCTCGCGCTCCCGTCACGCGGACCGGGAACTCACCGGCCACGCCCGTGAAGCGAGCGACGAAGGCGCCGTGCGGGTGCCGGTAGATGTTCTCCGGTGTGTCGAGCTGGACGAGTCGACCTTGATTCAGGACGCCAATCTGGTCCGCGAGAGCGAAGGCCTCGGACTGGTCGTGCGTGATGTAGATCGCGGTCATGCCGGCTTCGCGCGTCAGCGTCGCTATCTCGATGCGTAGCTGTTCGCGGCGATCGGCGTCGAGGTTGGACAGCGGCTCGTCGAAGAGGATGAGGCCGACTTCCGCCGCCAGCGCGCGCGCGAGGGCCACGCGCTGTTGTTCGCCGCCGGAAAGCTCGTTGGGGTAGCGCTCGGCGAGGTGACTGATCCCCACGCGCTCGAGCAAGTCGTCACAGCGCCGAGCCCGTTCGCTCTTCTCGAGTGATGACGTCGCCAAGGGGTAGGCGACGTTTTTTCGCACGGAGAGATGGGGCCAGAGGGCGTAGTCCTGGAAGACCATTGCGAGGCGTCGCCGCTCGGGCGGCACATACGTTTTGCCACCGACGACCAGGTTGCCTCCGATGGTGATGGTGCCGGTCGACGGACGCTCAATGCCGGCGACGCAGCGCAGCAGCGTCGTCTTGCCCGATCCCGACGGTCCGAGCAACACGAGGAACGTTCCCGGTTCGACCTCGATGCTCACGTCGTCGAGGGCGAGCTTTTCACCGAAGACCTTGGCGAGCCCACTCATCGACACGCCAACGGCACGCGTTGACGTCTCACTCACGACTGCACTCCACTAAAGCCCACGCGACGCCATCCGGCCGGCGTGACCAGACGGTAGACCGTCAGCGCAATGCCAATCACGGCGAGCATCTCCATGAGCGTCACTACGGTCATCGCCGTTCCGGTGTTCGGAGCGAAGTTCGCTAAGTAGGACTGAATCGACACGGAGGCAGGTTCCTGACTGGGTGGGTAGAGGATCTGCGAGATCGCCAACTCGGCGATCGTCTTCGTGAAGGTGAGGAGCCACCCCCACAACAAGACGCGCGACATGAGTGGCAGGTTCGTCGTTCGCCACGCGCGCATTCGACCAGCACCGTGCACGCGGGCGGCTTCGCCAAGCGAGGGCTGGATCTGACTGACCGGACCAGCCATGAAGCGGGTCTGTCCCGGCACCGCGTTCGCCACGAGGGCCAGCATGAGAAGGGGCAAGGTCTTGTAGATGCTCACCACGTTGTTCGAGATGAAACTGAGGTTGTAGAAGAAGATGTAGCCCACGCCGAGCACGACGCCGGGAACCGCGACCGAGCCCAATAAGAAGACGTCGGTGATGCGTTGACTCCAACTCCCTGGATTCGCGATGAGCCGACGCGCGAGAATGACCGCCAAGACGCCGGTACCAGTCGCGACGACGAGGCCCAACTGATTGGAGAGCAGGAGAGGCGCACCCAAACTGTCACCCTGGATGGACGGTTTGAAGATCTGCGCGTAGTACGTCAGGGTGAAGTGGACGCCCTTCGGCGAGTCGATACCGAGATTCTTCACGAGCGAGCCGATGACGGCACCGAGTATCGGCACGCCGAGCGCGATAAAGAAAACCCCCGCCACGGCGGCGGTCGCGAGCGCCCGAGGTCCCCGAGCCAGTTCTCGGCGCCGCGGCGCGCGCGTGCGACCCGAGAGGACGGCGTACGAGCGCTTCCTCATGACGTGCGACTGCAGGACGATGGGGGGAATGGTGGAGATAATGAGCACCGTCGCGATGACGGCCGCGACCGAGAAGTTAGCCGGAAAGTTACTGATGGCGTTGAAGAGCACGTACGTCGCCATCGGGAAGTTCGAGTGGTAGCCGAGCGTGAAGGCCACGCCGAAGTCACTCATCGTCTCGGCGAAACAGATCGCGAGCGCACTCAACAAGGCAGGAGCGATGATCGGCAGAACGGTCTGAAGACTACGGATCGGCCCGGCACCGTGGATCCGCGCCGCGTCCTCGAACTCGGGACCGAGCCCCTGGAGACCGGCGAAGACGATGAAGTAGGCGAAGGGCAGGGCGGCGCTCGTGAGGACGACCACGATGCCGAGTGGCCCGAAGAACTCGCCGTAGATCCAGTGCGTGTTGATACCGAGCGCCTGCGCCGCGCCGAAAGGTTGCAAGAGGTCGCCCCAGCCGAGCGTCATCATCCAGGTGGGCATCATGAGCAACAGCCACATCATGACGGCCCAGAACTTTCGTCCACCCACGTTGGTCCGGTGGATCAACCACGCCAGCGCCGTCGCGATGCTTACCGAGAGGATCGCGACGGACGTCGAGACCCACAGTGAGTTGAAGATGCCCCGGCCGAAGTAACTCGAGAACGCCTGGCGAACGAAGCTGAGCGTGAACCACTGCGAACCCTGTTGGAACACGCGCGGGCTGACGCCCAAAATGAGAAAACTCCCGACGGGAGCGATGATGAGCAACGTGAGGACGACCCAAAGGACCACCCCACCGAGTGATCCTCGTTTCTTCGACGTCGTCGCGGGCGATGGCGCCACGGGCGCGACCGTCTCGAGCGCGACGATCGCCATCACTTACCTTTCGATAACGCTCGGCGCCACGGTTAGGGAGACAACCGTGGCGCCGAGCGGGGAGTTAGAAAATCGAGACAGCTTAGAGGCCGTTGACGATGTTGCTGTCGAACCACGTGTTGACTTGCGTCTCCAGTTTTCCCCACGTGTAGGGGTTGGTCGAGATCGCGTGCGTCGTCGACAGCGGCGGGATGATGGTGTTCGAGGGATTCTCACCCTTGATGACTGGCCAGAAGAGCGAGTCGCCCTGGGGGTCACCGGTTTGCATCACGTGTTGGCCGGCGGCGGACAGGACCCAGTCCACGAACTTCTGGGCGTCCTGACGAACGGTCTTCGACGTCTTGCCGTCAATGCCGATGACGCTCGGCAGCGCGATGGAGGGGTTGAGGTACTTCACCTTCATGGCTGGGAAGGTCGTGAGAGCGGCTCCGTAGCACGCGGAACTCTGTATGGTGGCCATCGAAATGGTGTGCGCCTCCATGGCCGTGATGGTCGCGCCGTTCACGGCGTTGACCACGAGGCCGTTGGCCTTCAACGCCGTGTAGAACGATTCACCGGCCGCGACGGCCTTGGCCGTCGAGCCGCTCTTGTACTTGCCCAAGTAGTCCATGACGCCCGCGATCATCGGGTAGGTCGGCCCCGACTGAGACGGGTCGTTCATGCCGACGACACCCTTGTACTGCGAACTGGTGAGCTGCGACCAAGAACTGGGCAGCTGCGCGGCCGTGATCTGGGACGAGTCGTAGCAAAGGGCGCCAGTGACCGTGAGGCCAGTCGGCGTGAAACTCTTGTCCGCAGGGACGTTCTGTAGACCGAGCGTGTTGATCTTCGCCTTCGGTGGCACACTGCGGTGAAGCAACTTGCCTTCGCCGTCGAGCTGCGCGAACGCCGAAGCGCCGTCAACCCAGAGCACACCCCACTTGGGGTTGTTACCTTCGGCCTGTATCTGCTGCAGGAGGGGACCGGTCGAGTTGTCGTTCAACGTCACGGTGAAACCGGGGTGCGTGGCGTTAAAGGCAGTGACCGAGGCGTGGTCGTAGCCCTGGGACGAATAGAGGACGAAACCTGGATTCGAAGAGGCGCTGGCGGTGCCAGCCGAGACCACGTACGACATCGAGGCGAGGGAGGCCGCGAGAGCCACCAGCGCCACTCGTTTCCTCAGGACATTGTTGGTTTTGGTGTGAAGGTTCATGGGTGCATTTTTAAGACGCGCTCATTACCAGAATGTGACGTGTTCGCTCCGAAACTTCAATCTCTTCGTAGCGGTTCTGCGCGAGCCAGATTGTGGAGTATCCATCTCACTGCCACTGTTCAAACACCGTAAGTAGGATTTCCGGATGTCGCTGACACTTCGACCCTTCGAGTTGGAAGACGAGGAAGCCGCCATAAGTGCGTGGCGCGCTTTCCAGCAAACATCCCACGGTTTCTTGACGTTGTACGAAGAGGGGATGCCCTGGCCCGAGTATTTGGCGATGCTGGCCGACCACCGCGAGGGCCGCAATCTGCCGGAGGGCTTTACGAAGTACGCGATGTACGCCGCAGTAGTGGAGGGAGAGTTCGTTGGTCGCGCTAGCGTCCGATTCGAACTCAACGAGAAACAGGCCTACCAAAACGGGAACGTTGGCTATGGGGTCGTTGAGGCGCATCGACGCAGGGGCTACGCCACCGAGATACTACGACAGTCCCTCATCATTCTTGCGAAGGCGGGTATCTCGCCTGCAATGGTGACTTGTTGGGACCACAACATCGGTTCAGCCCAGGTCATCGAGAACACCGGCGGGAGGCTTGAGAGCATGGTCCCAGATGAGGATGGAGTACTTCTGCGCCGCTACTGGGTGGCGATCCAAGACCCGATGCCACTCGGAAGAAGGCAATGAGACGAAATTCCCAGAAAAACCTCAACTCAGCGCGAACGCCGGCGTAGTTCGTCGTCCACTAACGCCGGATCGAGACCTCGACTTCGCAACAACAACAGCGAGTGGAACCACAAATCGGCGGCCTCGCTCACCACTCGTTCGTCGTCTTCGCTCAATGCGGCCACCGCGAGCTCCACCGCTTCTTCGCCGACCTTGCGGGCGTTCTGGGCGACCCCGGCGTTCAGCTGCGTCACGACGTACGAACCTTCGGCGTTCTCGGCGTGGCGTCGCAGGATCCTTCGCCACAGCCAGGGCGTGAAACACGACGTCGAACCGTCGTGACACGTCGGCCCGTCGGCGTGCACGCTCACGAGCACGGCGTCCTCGTCGCAGTCGAGGGTGACGTCGGTGACGTGCAGCACGTTACCCGAGGTCTCCCCCTTCTGCCAGAGCTTTTGGCGCGAACGAGAGAAGAAGTGCACGAGGCCACTCGATCGCGTGAGCGCCAAGGCTTCCTCGTCCATCCAGCCCAACATCAGCACTCGCTTGCTCTCTTCGTCTTGGATGATCGCGGCACGCAGCTCTTCAGCCATGGGACTCCTCCAGTGGTCGTAGTTCAATGCCCAACGCCTCGATCTCGCGTCGAAGTCCCGCGAGCCCCGTGGGATTCTCGTGAACGATCGAGGCGACCAGCGCAGCGTCAGTGACACGGAGAGCCTCCGCGACGTGGCGCGCCGAGCCCGCGCCGCCCGACGCGATGACGGGAATCGTGACGGCGTTTCGCACCGCAACGGTCAGTTCGAGGTCATAGCCCGTGCGCTGGCCGTCTTGGCGAATCGACGTCAACAGGATCTCGCCCGCTCCGCGTTCGCAGGCCTCAACGGCCCAGGGCACCGTCGCCGTCGTCGTGGCGACGCGCCCTCCGTGGGTGTAGACGACGCCGGCGCCGGCGTCGATCGCGACGACGACCGCCTGGGAACCGAAGCGCGTCGCGATCTTCGAGATCAAGGAGGGATCAGCCAGGGCCGCGGAGTTGAGCGACACGCGGTCGGCTCCTGACTCGATCAGGCGCGACGCGTCGCCCACCGATCGCACGCCGCCGCCAACCGTGAAGGGAATCGTCAACACGTCGGCCACGCGCTCGACGACCGAGGTCATCGTGGCGCTCTCCTCGGGCGTCGCGGTGATGTCGAGCAAGACCAGTTCGTCGGCTCCCCCGTCGCTGTAGAGCTCGGCGAGCTCCACTGGGTCACCGACGTCGCGAAGACCCACGAAGCTCACGCCCTTGACGACTCGACCGTGCGCGACGTCGAGGCACGGGATCAGACGAGCGAGAGGCATTGATCGAGGAACTCGAGTCCGGCGGGTCCGCTCTTCTCGGGGTGGAACTGGACACCGAGGAAGGACTCGCGACGAACGGCGACCGTGACGCCCTCGACGTTCGCGACCGTGTCGGTTGAACGCACGGCGTAGGAGTGGGCGAAGTAGTAGGCCCGACCCCACGGCTCGACGATCGACCAGCCGAGACGCGGTACGCGTCCCTCGCTCAATCGAACCACGTCGCCCTCGAGGAGTCCGAGACCCTTGACGCCACCGTCCTCTTCACTGCTCTCCATCGCGAGCTGCATGCCGAGACAGATACCGAGCGTCGAGAGACCGTCGCTGAAGCGCTGACGAAGGGCGTTCGACGCGCCGGTGTCGTCCAGTTGTTGCATGGCACTGCGCGCCGAGCCCACACCCGGCAACACTACGAAGTCGGCCCCACGGATCGCCGAGGCGTCACTCGAGACCACGCTCGCGTGGCCGAGACGTCGAAGCGCCGCGCGAACGGAGCGTGTGTTGCCGGCGCCGTAGTCCACGACGATGACGTCACTCACAGCGATCCCTTCGTCGAGCGCACCAGCGATCCGTCCTTCACGAGGGCCTGCGCCATTGCTCGTCCCACCGCTTTGAAGGCTGCTTCGGCGACGTGGTGTGCGTTCTCGCCCGTCGCGGTGACGTGCAAGGTGACGCGCGCGGTCTGGACCAGTGACTCGAAGGCGTGCGCGACCATTCCTTCGTCGGGCGTCACTGAGATGGCGGCTGTCGCGCGTCCCGAAAGGTCCACGACCGCGTGCGCCAGGGCCTCGTCCATGGGGACGCGCGCTTCACCGTAGCGCGCGAGGCCCTTGCGGTCGCCGAGTGCTCGATCCAGTGCTTCGCCAAACGTGCGCATCATGTCCTCGACGGTGTGGTGGTCACCGGTCTCGAGATCGCCGACGCCTTCGAGGCGCAGGTCCATGCCCGCGTGAAAGGCCAACTGCTGGAGCATGTGATCGTAGAAACCCGCGCCGGTACTGACGAAGATCCGGCCCTCGCCCGGTACCCGTAGTCGCACGCTGAGGAGGGTCTCCGCGGTGTTGCGTTCGAAGCGCAGCGTCGAGGACGGCATGGGCGTGTCGAAGAGCACACCGCGCAGGGCGTCCAGAAGGAAGTCGTTGTCGATCTCATCGCGCACGCTGACGCGCATCCCGCCGGGATAGGCCCTCGTCACCGCGCCGTAGGGCAGCAGCTGTTCCACGAGTTTCTCGGGTTCGTCCATGGGGATGAAGAGGAAGTTCGTGTACGAGCGAAGGGGCTTCAGACCCAGCGCTGCGAGCTCGAGCGAGAGTCGATCTCGCTCGACGAGTGCCGAGGAGACGTCGACGGGTGTCGACAGCGCCGCGAGGGCTAACGCGGCAGAGAGCGATGACACCGAGAGCGGAGCCTGGCGTGACGCGATCACGCTCGTCGTGTCGGCGTTCGCGAGCGCGTACCCGACGCGCGCTCCCGCCAGCCCGTAGGCCTTGGAGAACGTGCGGAGCACTATCGCGCCCGCGTCGATTCGATCGAGCGCGTCGACCCCGGCGTACTGCGCGTACGCCTCGTCGATGACGAGTTGGCCGGGCACGTCGGGGACGTCGGGCAGTTCGCCCGTCGGATTATTCGGTCGACACACGAAGACGAGGTCGGCTTTCTGCACGTCGTCGATGACCGTCGCGCCCGCCATGATGGCGGCGAAGCGGTACATCGAATAGGAGTACGAGGGCACCGTCGCGATCGTGCCGCCCTCGGCGAAGACGCGCGCGAGGAGCACGATGAACTCGTCACTCCCTGCGCCGAGGGCCACCTGATCGACGTCGACGTCGTGCAAGCGCGCGATCGCCTCACGAAGCTCTTGGTAACGACCGCGGTCGTACTCGTTGACGTCCGCGAGCGCACGCGCCAGCGCCGCGGGTCGAGCGCTCGGTGGCGGCGTCGGTGCGACGTTGCCGTCAAAACGGACGATCGAGCGCGGATCGAGTCCGACGCGCGCAGCGATGACGTCCGTCGACGGCGGCCACTGGTAGGCCTCGAGGGCTTTGGGCTTCATCGTCGCGCCGTGGCTTTGTGCGCGCTCATGCCCTCGAGCTCGGCGAGCGCCTCGATGGTCGGAGCCAGGCGCTCTAGACCTTCTTTCGTGACGCGCTGCACCGTGACCGTCTTCATGAACGCCTCGAGACCGAGACCACCGGTGGATTTCGCCCAGCCGCCGGTGGGCAACACGTGATTGCCGCCCGTCGCGTAGTCCCCCGCGGGCACCGGTGCGTAGGGCCCCACGAAGATCGCGCCCGCGTTACGAATTCGTCCAGCAAGGGATTCAGCGCGCTCGCCGAGTAGGGCTACGTGTTCGGCGGCGTAGGCCTCCACTTGCTCCAACGCCGCTTCGAGGTCGTCACCGACACGCACGACGTGGCCCTTGGAGTCAGGACCGTGCTCCATCTGCGCGGCGATCTCTTGCGCGATCAACGCTTCGTCGACCCCGTCGTCGGCGACGACGACGATCTCACTCGGCCCGGCCGGGAGGTCGATCGCGACGTCACGACTCACGAGCAACTTCGCCATGTTGACCGCACCGCTGCCGGGTCCAAAGATCTTGTCCACCGCCTCGATCGACGCGGTGCCGTAGGCCATGGCGGCGATGGCTTGCGCGCCACCGATCGCCCATACTTCCTCGATGCCGAGGAGCGCCGCGGTCGCTGCCACCGCGGCAGAGCCGTTCGGCGGCGTGCAGACGACGATGCGATCAACGCCGGCCACTCGGGCCGGAATCGCGCTCATGATGAGTGACGAAACGAGGCCCTTCGGCACGTAAATACCAACGGAGCGAAGCGGTGACCAGCGCCGTTCGAGCGTCACGCCCGGCGACACCTCCATCATGAGGTCAACGGGGCGTTGGGCCGCGTGCCAGACGCGCACGGCTTCGGCGGCGGCGAGGACCGCCGCGGTGGGAATGTCGCCGTAGGCGACCGCGCGCTCGGGCGCGTCCGACGTCGTCGCGTCGAATCGCTTGGACCACTCGGCGACCGCGACGTCGCCTCGCTCGCGCACGTCGTTGACGATTTCCTCGATCGACACCGCTTTGTCGGTCTTCACGGGCGTACTCACGGAACCATCCGTTCAATGGGCAAGGTCAAAATTGAGCTCGCGCCTGCCGCTTCGAGCTTGGGCAACAACGACCAGATGTCCGCGGCGGGCACCAGTGCGTGCACGGCCACGACGCCCGGGGTGGCGAGGTCCATCACCGAAGGTGACCCCGTCGTCGGCAGTACCGCCGTCACTTCGTCGAGGCGGTCCTTCGACACGTTGCAAAGCAAGTAGCGATTGGCTCGGGCGTTGATCACCGAACCGAGGACCGTCGTGAGCGTGCGGCGGGCCTCTGAGTCCTTTGAGTTCACGCGACCAACGAGCACGGCCTCCGATTCGAAGAGGACGCCGAGAGAACGCAACCCGTTCGTGCGCAAGGTGCTTCCCGTGGAGACAAGGTCGATGATGGCGTCGGCGAGACCGAGCCGGGGCGAGATCTCGACCGATCCCGCGACCGTGATGATCTCCGCACTCACGCCGCGCTCGGCGAGCGCCTTCGCGGCGATGTGCGGGTGCGAGGTCGCGACGCGGCGACCCTGAAGGTCTTCGACACGCGTGGCGGGGTCTTCGCTCGATACCGCGGCTTGGAGCGAACACGTCCCGTAGCCGAGACGTAGGAGCACTTCGACACTGGACTGGCGCTCGTGAACGAGGTCGAGACCGGTGATGCCACAGTCGACGACGCCGTCTTGCACGTACTCAGGGACGTCGTCCGCCCGTACGAACAAGAGGTCGATGTCAGCGTTGCGACAGTGAGCCTGGAGGACGCGCTCGCCGGGCTCTTGCGGTGAGACGCCGCTCGCCTCGAGCAGTGCCCACGACGGTTCACGCAGACGACCCTTCGAAGGCAACGCCATGGTGAGGCGCCGGGTCATCGCTTGCTCTGTTTCAACACGGCGCCGTAGCCGCCTTCGCCGTGGTGTAGCCACTGCGCGACGCGGGTGATCGTCGCCGTCGAGGCACCCGTGCGACGTGAAATCTCTTGGTAGGAGACGCCCTCGTCGACGAGGCGCGCCACCTGGAGTCGCTGGCCCAGGGCGTCGAGTTCGTTGGTCGTACAGAGGTCGCGCAAGAACGCGGCCACGGTGTCGACGTCGCGCAGACGGGCTAGAGATTGAACGAGTTCGTCGAAGCGCGTCGCCGTTTCGGGACTCGTGTCGGCTGGTACTACCTTTCCACTGGTCATGCTGGCATGCTAGCATGTTAATTCGCTACTATGAACGTCATCCCCGCCCTCGACGTCCTCGGCGACGACGCCGTCCGGCTCGAACAGGGTGACTTCGACCGCGTCCTCTTTCACCAGCCCCTCGAGGAGTTCATGGGCCGCCTGGTGGCGACCGGCCCAGCGATGATCCACGTGGTCGACCTCCAAGGCGCACGCGACGGCGCCCTTCGTCCCGAAGTTATCGAGCGCTGTCGTCGCGCGGCGAAGGGCACTCCTCTGCAGGTCTCCGGAGGTGTGCGCACCATCGAGACGGCGCAAGAGGTGCTCAACGCCGGGGCCGCGCGCGTCATCGTGGGGACGGCACTCTGGCGTGACGAGTCCGCACTCGACAGCTTCGTCGAGGCGCTCGGGGACCGGCTGGTCGCCGCGATCGACGTCAAGGACGGCCGTCTGGCCGTGCGAGGTTGGATGACGTCCTCGTCCATGGACGTCGACGAGGCCCTCGTACGGTGTCAGCGCGCGGGCGTCGCGAGATTGCACGTCACGGCCATCGAGCGAGACGGCACGATGCGTGGCCCCGACCTCGATCTCTACGAGCAGACGTGCGCGAGCGCCATCCCCGTCGTCGCGGCCGGCGGCGTGCGAAACGACGACGACGTGGCCGCGCTCGCCGACGTCGGCTGCGAGGCCGCCGTCATGGGCGTGGGCTACTTGGCGCGTCTCGGACTCTCGTTCGAGCGCTGACGTACGCGTGTGGAGCGGTCAAGACTTCTTTCGGGCCAAGACGATGCTGAGAAACGCGAAACCTATCCCGACCATGAAGATGAACGTGCCGAAGACGAACACCTGGGGTGGTATGCCCACGCGTGTCGCGCCGTAGACCCACACCGGGAAGGGATCACTTGATCCACTGACGAAGTTCGACGTGACGAAGTCGTCGATCGACAACGCGAAGGCCATCAACGCCCCGGCGAGGACTCCGGGCATGATGAGTGGCAGCGTCACGAGACGAAACGTCGTGAGTGGATTGGCGCCGAGGTCGTACGCCGCCTCTTCGAGCGAACGATCGAAGCCCGCCAGACGGGCTCGGACGGTGACGGTGACGTAGGCGATAGAGAACATGACGTGCGCGAGCACCAGGGTGACGAACCCTCGTCCAATGTTCAACGTGACGAAGAGTCCGAGCAGCGACGCTCCCATGACGATTTCGGGTGCGGCAATATTCAAAAAGAGAACCTGCTCCACGGCGATCTTGCCGCGAAACTTTTGCGAGCGATAGCGAACGAGCGCGATGGCGAGGAGGGTCCCCAGCACCGTGGCGACGACCGTCGAGACGAGCGCCAAGCGAATCGAGAGCCAGAACGCTGCCGTCAAGCCTGGAACGTTGCTCCACTGTTGGTACCAGAGGGTCGTGAAACCGTTCCACGAGAAGCTCACCAGTTGCAGTCCGCCGATGACGCGATTGAAGCTGTAGGCGATCATGACGGCGATGGGAAAGACCAAGTACGCGATCACCAACCACGAGTACGTGGGTAGCGCGAAGCGACCGACCTTCCGCTTGCGTCCGAGAGACCGTTCGCGAGACGCCTTCACGTCGGGTGCGGTGTCGAGACTCACAAGTACTCGTTGATCGTGCTCGTACCGAGCAGTCGAGCGTAAAGCCAAATGCCGAGAAGGGCTACCGCGAGGAGCACCACCGAGAGCGACGCGCCGCCGGCGTAGTCAAAGTTGACGAGGAAGGAGTTCTGTATCACCGTGCCGACCATCGTGTTCGCGGTGCCGCCGAGGATCTCTTGGTTCACGTAGTCACCGAACGCCGGGATGAAGGTAAGTAGGAAGGCGGCGAAGATGCCCGGCATCGACAGTGGCAAGATGACGCGCAGGAAGGCCTCCCTTCGATTGGCGTAGAGGTCGTACGCCGCGTCGAGTACGCGACGGTCGATGCGCTCGATGGCGACGTACAACGGCAGTGCCGTGAAGGGCAAGTAGTTGTACGCCAGTCCGGCGATCACCGCGTAGCTAGTGCCGAGGACGTGAAATCCTGACGGCACCAGATGTTGAGTGCGAAGGAAGGTCAGGATGAACCCGTTGTTGGAGAGGATGAACTCCCAGACGATGGTGCGAATGATGAACGAGACGAAGAAGGGAACCAACAACATGATGAGAAAGAAGTTCTTGCGCCGTCCGCCGTAGAAAGCGATCCAGTAGGCGATGGGAAACGAGATGACGAGGTCGATGATTGTCGCGAAGGCGGCGAAGATCAGACTGGTGACGAACTGTTGGTGGTAGAGGTTCACCTGGTGCGGTAGTTCGCCCCAACTCCACGTCATGACGCACGCACCGGTTGCCGGGCTGCACGTCTCGAGCGACTGCACCAACAAGATGAACAGGGGCACGATGAACAACAGCACGAGCCAGACGCCCGCCGGCAGGCTCAACAAGTACGGCGCGAACTTCTTTCCCCAACCAGACGAGTGGCGCTCTTTCGCTACGCCCCTTGGATGATCGGTAAGAACAGATTCGTCCACGCCGTGATCTCCTCTTGGTTCTTAAAGGGGTAGTAGGGGTGGGACGCCTTGATCCGTGCCGGTGACGGGAAGACGACGAGTGAATTGGCGGTCACCGACGTGGGCAGTCCGATCTCGGGCTTGAGGGCCTTAAGGGCCGCGGCGTTCCAGCCCGTCGGGTGCAGCAACTGCTGTTTGGCCGCGGGCACCGGACAGATGTAGTCGTTGTAGTACTCGACGACCGACTGCGTCAAGGGACTGTAGAAGTAGTCCATGCACGTCAGCGCGTCGAGCGGATTCGCCGCGTGCAGTGGAATGACCATGTTGTCCGTCCAGATCAACAACCCCTCCTTGGGCACCATCAGTGTCAAATCCTTATATTTGCTGTTCAGATTCGCTTGGAAGATGTCACCCGAATAACACTGTGAGACAACGATGTCGCCGTTCTTCAAGTGTTGGATGTAGCTCTGGTCGTAATAGGCCGCCACGATTCCGTCACTCTTTTGTTGTTGGAGCTTCTTCGCGGCCTTCGCCCAGTCGGACTCGGTGGAATGTGCGGGTTCGATCCCGAGCGCGAGGAGTCCCACACTGCCGAGCTCGAAGGGGTCGCTGAACATTCCAACCTTGCCCGCGTACTTCTTGTCGAAGAGTATGTGCACGCTGTCGCCGGGATTCTTCACGAGCTTCGAGTTGTACCCCACCGAGGTCCATCCAGACTGCCACGCCATTGTGTACTTGTTCTTCGGGTCGTAGGGCGGGTTCCTCACGAGGGGTCCGGCGTATTTGTTGAAGTTCGGCGTCTTCGCGTGGTCGAGTGGGATGAGCCAACCGAGTTCGATGAGGTAACCGAGCTCGGGATTGTTGTTCGTCATCACCATGATGTCGTAACCCGTCGCCTGGCCGGCCGCGAGCGAGGGACGGATCTTCGCGTAGAACGAGGCGTTGTCCTGGACGACCTCTTGATAGTTGACCTTTATCTTCGTCGTCGCCGTGAAGTGGTCAAGCGAGGGATGCTTGCCCTTTAGGACGTCGATGTAGTACGGCCAGTTCGCGAAGTCGACCTTGTGGTTGAGCTTCTGCTTGGCCCACCACGCCTTCGTACCAATACCGGCGTTGGGAAGTCCGTGCGCGACGGACGCGCCAGCGCCCGACGCGAGGAAGAGCGACGACGCGACGCCCGCTCCCACGGTGAGCGCCTGGCGGCGCGAGTAACGCCGTTGGGTTAGCCCGCGAAAGAAGGCCGGGTCAATGAGTCCCTCGGTCGAATCCCCGTCGTTCGTTGCCATTGCTTACTCCCCTTCACTAGCTACTTCGTTCTCGCCGCGGCCGTCCAGGGGACGAACCGCGAAGGTGTGCTCTGCGGGCCAGCTCAACGTCACGTTCTCTCCGCTTCGTGGCGCTGACTCCTGACCGATGTTCTGGGCGTACACGGTGACTTCGACGCCGGACGCGGTGTCCACCAGATACTGGTTACCGACGCCGGTGAACGTCGAGACACGAACTTGACCGCGAAGCGCGTTGTGTCCTGGCGATGTGTTCGCATTCGACGAGCCGATGCTGATCTTCTCTGGCCGCACGCCAACCTTGACGTGCGTCGCGCCCGCCATCGCTGGCACGCGCTCTAGAGGAACGGACAGCGTGGAGGCGTCGTTCAACGTGACCACGGCGAACGCGCCGTTCGTACTCGTGATCTCACCAGAGAGGAGATTCGACGCCCCGAGAAAGGTGGCCACGAACTCCGTGGAGGGACTGTCGTAGACGTCGCGAGGTGATCCGATGCCCTCAATCTTTCCGCTCCGCATGACGGCCAGGCGATCGGACATCGTCATCGCCTCTTCTTGATCGTGCGTGACGTAGAGGAAGGTGATGCCGACTTGGCTCTGAATACGCTTGAGCTCAATCTGCATCTGACGGCGCAGCTTCGCGTCGAGGGCGGACATTGGTTCGTCCAACAACAAGAGCGTCGGTTCGTTCACGAGCGCTCTGGCCAGGGCGACGCGCTGCTGCTGTCCACCGGAGAGTTGCGCCGCACGACGCTTCTCAAAGTTCGGCAGGTCAACGATCTCGAGCAGTGACCCGACACGCCGGGCGACCTCGGCGCGGTCGAGGTGCCGTCGACGGAGGCCAAAGGCGACGTTTTCAAAGACGTTCAGATGAGGAAAGAGCGCGTAGGACTGGAAGACCGTGTTGACGTCGCGATGGTAGGGCGCCTGGTACGTGACGTCACGACCGCCGAGGCGGATTCGTCCGCTGGTCGGCTCTTCGAAACCGCCCAGCATCCGCAACGAGGTCGTCTTGCCACACCCCGAGGGTCCGAGCAGACTGAAGAATTCCCCGTCGAAGATCTCGAGATTGAGGTCGTCAACGGCGGGCGCTCCATCAAATATCTTGGTCACGTGCTCGAGACACGCCACCACTTGTCGACCAGGACTGGGGGAATTCGAGGCAGCAGCACGAGCACTGTCGGCCGTCTCGAGTGATCCCCTCATCGATTCAAACTATACCGAAGGTCGCGAGCAGAAAATGGCCGCAACCCACTCGGCTCATCGTTCAACGCGGACGTAAGAAGTCAGCTTCAGTGCGTCAGGCGAAAACGGCGCCACGCTATGGAGGACCAGACGATCTCCGCCAATCCGAAGGGCCACGCGCCCGCGAGAAAGCCATACGCGCTCGAGAGAAGGCAGCCCACCGCGAAGGCGACGATGAAACGCCGACCGCGACGCTCGAATGCGTACATCGTCATCATGAACGTGACGGCACAGAGGCCGTAAATGGTCACTGCCATGCGTGGTCAACTCCTGCTTCAAGGTCAGGGAACGCCGACGAAAGCGAACGTCACGACCTTACGGCGAGCGAAGCGCTACGGAGGGCGAAGACGCTGCGTTGCCTACACGGCTCCAGAGGCGACGATCGAGCCCGCGGGCCGAAGGGATCCACCCGCGGGCTCGATCGTCACGGCTAGCGCTTTTGGACCGGGCGAACCAGCGAGGGTGAAGGCGACTTGGCTCGGAGAATCTCCCATGACGCCGATCGAGATCGGAGCGCCGTTGACGAAGCCCCAGAGTTGGTAGGTGTCATTGCTGGGTAGCGTCGGGAGTTTCGAACTGACGAGGTAGCCCCGACCATCCGGCAACAGCACGAACTTCGCCAGTTGGTGCTGCTTGGCGTTCGTCATCGTCACCACTTTGTGACCCGGCGTGGCGAGCGCGCTCAACACTGCACTTTGGCCGCTTTCACTGAGGGCGTGCTGTAGCTGGTTCACCTGAGTGTTCGCGCTCGAAAGACTTAGGCCCAGTGCGATGATCGCTGCCGCGGCCGCCAGCGAAACGGTGATCGCCACGGCCTTCACTCGACGAGAGAGGCCAGTTCGGCGAGGTCCACTCTCATCGGACGCGCCGGCGAAGACGAGATCGGGCACAGTGTCCGATCCTTCACGTTCGTAGAGCCGCGACGAGATCTTCTCCCACAGACCATCGGGCGGTGACTCGTACGTGGTACCCATCGCCGACGCGACGTCGCGCAGTCCGTCGAGTTCCGCGCGACAACGTGGACACGTGAGCACGTGCTCTTCAACGGCGGTTCGAACGTCCGCGTCGAGGGCGTCGAGGGCTAAGGGGGCCAGCAGTTCGAACGCTTCGTCATGAGTCATAGTTGCTCCGCTCCTTGAATGCCGCTGCGAGAGAGCTCGCTGCGCATCCGACGCATGCCATTCCTAATCCGACTCTTGATGGTTCCTTCTGGTTCATCAAGGATCTCGGCAACTTTCATGTAAGTGTGCCCTTCGAAGTAGGCAAGTTCGATGGCGCGCCGTTCTTCCGCCGGGAGTGAACGAAGTGCCCGCAGTATCTCGTCGGAGAGCATGTAGTCCCACGCCTGGTGCTGGAGGTCGTAGCTGGTCCGCGCCGTCTTTTGGGCGTCACCGATCTCGCGACGGCGTGACGCGTTGAGCGAACGGATGGTGTCGACGGCGCGGGCGTGCGACTGGGTAAGTAAGTACGAGCGGAGGTTGCCTCTCGAGGGATCGAATCGATCGGGTTGGTTCCAGAGCCGCAAGAAAACCTCCTGGGTGACGTCCTCGGCTTCGGCTGAGTTGTTGAGCACACGAGAAGCGAGACCGTAGACGGCCCCACCGTGGCGCCGATAGGTCTCGGCGAGCGCGACTTCGCTGTAGCGAGCGATCATCGTGACGAGTTGGGCGTCGCTCACCTCACTGATGTCACTCATACGACTCCTATTCGGCGCCGACGAGCTGATGGATGTCGAAAGTTTCGATTTTTTAACGGTAGCGTCGACGGCGCGTGGCGGCAGGTTCTTGTTTCATGCGTCACACCTGGTGAGAAGGTTTTCGTCTGCGCGTCGCTGGCGTCGCGTAGGCGTCAACGCCACCGCGGTTGACATTGCGTCGATCGAATCCTTAAGGTCACCTCGTGGACGGAAGCGACCTCGAAGAGCGGGTGCGGCGGATCTGCGTGAACCTGCCCGAAGTCACGGAACGGACGAGTCACGGCTCCCCTGCGTTCTTCGTTACGAAGCAGTTCGTCATGCTCTGGGTTAACGGTCACCATGACCACGACTTCGCTCATCTGTGGTGCGCCGCGGCGCCGGGCATTCAGGGAGACCTCATCGCCCAGTCGCCCGAGCGTGTGTTTCGACCGCCCTACGTCGGCGCGCGAGGTTGGATCGGGGTTCGCCTCGACAGCGACGTCGATTTCGAGGAAATTGAGATGTTCTGCGAGGACGCCTACCGCTGCGTCGCGACGAAACGCCAGGTCGCACTCCTCGATGGTTCGAAGTCCTAGGAACGCTGAGCACCGAACGCACGACGAGCGAAACGCGTCGTTTGAATCTACCGTAAGATTCGCGTTTAGAGCCGTTCGAAAGGAGTCACCATGACCACGCTCAAGGATCGACCAAACACGGCGCTTCTCGTCGTCGACGTGCAGGCAGGCGTCGTCGAAGGTAATTACGAGCGCGACAATGTGGTTGCGAATATCGACAGTCTCGTCGTCAAGGCGCGCAGCGAAGACGTTCCCGTCATCTGGGTTCAGCACGCTGACGAAGGCTTAGTGAAGGACAGTGAAGGGTGGCGCATCGTCCCCGAGTTGACGCCCGATGCCGCCGAACCGCTCGTCCATAAGAACTACGGTGACTCCTTCGAAGACACCAATCTCGAGTCCGTCCTCTCGGAGCTCGGCGTCGGTCGCCTCGTCGTCGTTGGCGCGCAGACCGACCAGTGCATTCGATCAACGCTGCACGGCGCGTTCGCACGAGGGTACGACGCGATGCTGGTGAGCGACGCCCACACCACGGAGGACGCCACGGAATGGGGAGCGCCGCCGCCGGACAAGGTAATCGCCCACACGAACCTGTACTGGACGTACCAGTCGGCACCCGGGCGCACGGCTGGCACCGTCGAGACGAAAGACGTGGACTTCAGCACTTCGTCGTGACGTCGAGACCCTCCGACTTGTACACTCGCCTCGTGGCGTTGACGACCTGTCTCTGGTTCGACGGAAACGGACGCGAAGCCGCGGAGTTCTACGTGGCGAACTTCCCCGACAGCAGTCTCGGTCGCAATTGGATCGCTCCAGCGGTGACACCAAGCAACGAAGTACGTAGCGAGGTCGTCGTCGATTTCACTATCTTCGGGATGCCCTTCATCGCACTGAACGGTGGTCCGATGTTCAAATTCAACGAAGCGATTTCGTTCGCGATACCGTGCGCCGATCAGGCGGAGATTGACCACTACTGGGATCTCCGTTCATGACGGCGGAGAGCCCAGTCAATGCGGCTGGTTGAAAGACAAGTTCGGTGTCTCATGGCAAGTCACGTCGAGAGAGATGGAACAGTACATCGGCGGACCCGACCCGGTCGGCGCGAAGGCGGCCACCGAAGCGATGCTCACCATGACCAAGCTTGATATCAGCGAGCTTCGCCGAGCGTACGAGAGCGCGGCTGCTCAATAAGAGAGCCGTCCCCCGACTTATCTGCGACGTTCTCACGTGGCAACGTCGGAGAGGATCGCCAGTTGTCAGTGACGAACCGCGGTCGCTGGTCTTGATCCGCGACAGACCGACACTGGCTTGAGTGGTCGGCCACGATGGCAGGTACTTTCTCTTTTCAACTCCCGTCGAGGAATGACGTAATGAGCGCGAGCACTTCACGGTCTCGCCTTGTCACGCCCATGTGCGTCGTTCCAGGAAGTACGGCGAGTTGCGCGTTTGGTAGAAGATGGAACAACTCAACGATGTCTGGCAACGGCGAGAAGTCCCGGTCGCCGAAGATCAGCATCGTCGGCACTTTAAGTGATCGCAGTTCTTCGGTCCACCCCGGGAACTCGTGGAGCATTGCAGTAGCCCTGGCCGCGAACTCGTCGAAGTGCGCGGGGTCGGGCGCTACCGCGTCGTAGGCGTCACGCATCGACGTGAAGTCGTCCATCGTGGGCATGCGGTCGTCATCGAGCGGTGCGCTCTCTCGACCCGGTGGGCGGTGCGCGTCCGCAGAGGCGACGATGAGCTTGCGGACTCGGTCGGGCGCGTCGATCGCAATCGCGTACGCAACGAGACCACCGAGGCTGAATCCAAAGACGTCGGCCTTGTCGAGACCGAGAACGTCGAGGAGAGTGATGACGTCGCTTGCGAGTGCCGCAATCGTCATTACGCGGTCAGTGTCAGCAGTGTGCCCATGACCTTGTAGTTCCACTGCGATGACCTGTCTGCTTTCCGCAAGGGGTTCAAGCAAAAGTCCAAAATTGAGGCCGATCGTCATCAGACCACCGTGGAGCAGCACGAGCGGCGGTCCAGATCCGAGCGTCTCGTAGTAGAGACTCTGGCCGTTCACCGGTGCGTACGCCATACGGGTATTACGCTACGCGGCCTGCGTAGGAAACAGCGACAAGAAGTCGACGAAACTAGGCCTCAAGCACGACGAAGCAACTCTCATTGAACGGGTCGACAGCGACGGGAGACTTCCGCGTCGAGAGGACTTAGCCCTTTAATCAATTCCCCGTTTGGATCCCACCAAATGAAGCTAGTCAATTCGTCACTTTCAGCCAGTTCCGGGGCACGGGAAAGACTGACGGCAAATACCGCTGCGAGGTATCTCCGCGCTTCGCCTCCGAAGATGAACTCAGCTTGAGCAACGAACGAGGCCCGGTCGCACCGGATACCCGTCTCCTCTGCCAGCTCCCTAAGCGCGGCGTCGTGCGCCGACTCACCCGCCTCCACCGTTCCGCCCGGCAGCTCCCACTGCTGCCTGCTGACATTGAAGCCGAGCAGCACTTGTTGACCCCATTCAACTACGACAAGCGAACAAGCGAAAGGAGACGAGCCGCCTCCTTTGTCCGCGGACGCGCCGTCGATTCGAACGAGCGAC